>Ga0214544_1005348_pt1 | contig 24933 bp, 9 predicted proteins | sample CNSS3metaG_FD_160074 | JGI IMG/M metagenome (GOLD analysis project Ga0214544, IMG submission 160074) | Root nodule microbial communities from cowpea collected in UCLA plant growth center, Los Angeles, California, USA - CNSS3 | ecosystem: Host-associated > Plants > Roots > Nodule | place: USA... | reverse complement strand
TATCATGATTCCGTTGGTGTGATTTTTAAATTTTTTTTATAAAAAATATTTAATTGATATATGGAACAATAAAAAAATGGGTATGGGTATGAGTATAAGAAAATACCCGTTACCCGGTGGGGATGGGTCAAAAGTTGTATACCCGTTGGGTTTGAGGATGGGGATGAATTTTTATTATGGGGATGGGATCATGATACCCGTACCCGCCCCGTTGCCATCCCTACACAGTAGCTATTAAAAAACAAATAATAAAAAAATAGAAATAAAAGAGAAAATCATTTAAACTGCATGCTGTCGGCAAAAAAGTATAAAATAATTACATTTCAAAGGAAAATGCATCTATGGCTTCTTCCCCCTAATTGAAATAGAGCAATCTGTCCTTTAAAATATAATAAGAATATAATATAGCAATGTAAAAGTTTTAACATTATAAATACCAGGATCATTATATGACTTATAGGAATAACAAATTTATAATATAAAAATAGTCTTTAATTAAATTACTAATAGTAGGCATAATATGATTATTGTAAAATTTGAGCAGTCAAATTCAAATTACTAGGTATAGATAAATTATTTTTAAAAATAAGACAACTTTTCAAAAACACAGCAGGCTATTTGCTTGACAATTAACGTCGATTTAAAATTACATCGAAATGTTCCAACTGCCGCCATTCAGGCAATAACTAGTTAATTGAGTATTACTTGTATCATTTGACACAAAAAAGCTCTATGAAATCTCCATTTTTCAATCTAATAAAAAACCAAAAATTAAAACAAAAACTGTTATTTAACTTGTAAACGAAAGATATCATTTTGTCGAGCTTTATCCAATCGCACGAAGAAATAAATTGGCAATAGAGGGAAGCCATTCACTCATATTACATTAAATTAACAAGAGAAAGCTACACAGCATACCTGCTATTCCAAGACAACTTAACTATGCTAGAGGAGCACAAAATATTAAAAAATCATAAAAAGCAAAGTAAAGGTGAAGTATAAAACGCTGCTGACATTCTAAGTTTCTGGAAATATGACATAATGATAAGAAAACTATCGGGAAAATTTATCTTCCATGTCAAAGAGGCGAAAGAATCACAGAATCTGGGCAGCTGTGTTCAACTTCTCGGCCAAGCTAAGCTGCGTTCTGGTGATGCTAGATAAATATAGCAAAAGCAAGTGATCCTGAAACGGATGAAACACTCGTGTCAGCACAACAAAGCTATGAAGGGCAAGTTCATTATCCAAACAAAATAACAAATGTTCAATTGCGTAACACAGTTTTCATAAGAACTAAAATATGAAATCCTAAGTAAACCACTAAAACATCAAAATCTTACCTGCAAGCTATCATTCACAAGCTTATCAAAAACTCGAGGAGAAACTTTAGGAAGAGAACCTACAGCATCTGATATAAATCTCCCGATTTTGTTGTCTGGTGCAACTCGCCCTTCCTGTGATGAAAAATTATTTAATACGATCTAATTAGGACAAGAGGAGAGATTAAAGATGTCAATACCATACCACAACATCGTCAACATATTTGTAGATATCATCAATCAAGACTAGGAGATGTTGCATTGATGCTTCCATCCCTTCTAAATCTGAAGGAATTTTGTCAACTGCAGTTGCCTTGAGCATATCAACTGGAATTACCAGAACAAACACAAAATCAGCTATAATCATTCAAAATAAAGAAATTGCCAATATTAGAGAATAGACATCAGAAAAACCAATCATAACAATAAAATCTTAACGACCTTTCTTCTATACGATGAATATAAACATTTGAACAGCCTAATCCATCATAACAATGAACTTTCATCCAAGTGAACGACCAAAAACACATGACATTTAAAAGGGGGCATTAAAGGACCCACAATCCATACCCTAAAAGGCTAAACCAGAGAAAACAGTTCGTAAATTTTTCATTCTTAAAGACATCCCAGGTGGAAAGAGATCTCAGTTTCAAGACTCGATGAAGTACAACGAAATTTCCTCCAGTGAAACTAGAGGTGTTCAAATTAAAGGAGGATACCTAGACTAAACAATGACTCTAGACTTAAAGTATGCCAAAAAAAATTACTTCATCAAAAGCTAAACAATGAAGATGAAGCAAGTCAGAGAGTATGTGCATATTAGATTACATCCTTTTTGCAGAATGCAATGCGTGACTTTATTACATAATTACAAGCTAAAACAGTTTCAAAATACTACATATCAAGCAATATTTTTCTAATAGAACTCGCAGAAAACATGTTACTGATTAAGAGAAAAAAATTTAAATTTTTTGTTTCAAATGCATCCATGGAAGTAAGCACGTAAACTTCATTAAATATATTAATACATAAATAAGAAAGAAGAGCAAACTGTGAGAGGGGGAGAAGAATGGAAAAAGGAAAGAGAGAGGGTGATTGAAAAGACAGGTCCAAGAATTACTTACATCCAATTCGCTCAGCTTCAACCATACGAAGATCTAATGGGATTTCTTGAAACTGAGCAGCAATTTGACGTTCTCCAAGGGATAAATTATTAGACACATATGCTTTAATGGTACCACCTCCATTTGTAAATCCAGTATCAACAGTCAAATGGATGGGATTTTGTACTTCTCGAGAATAAAACTCGTGGATTAATGCACTACCACCAGTTACTCCAAGACCAGTAGAATACCTGAATAAATAGCCAAAGTTTAGCATATCTTTCTCTCTTCAAGAAGAAAGATAAATGGACACAGGAACCCATCACTAAATCTCCCCAGAGGAAACATTTATTTTTTCCACTAGAATGCAACAAAACCAACTTTATTTACAAGGTAAATACAAAGGAAAAAAATTGCAGATGCCCTCTACCCAAAGTAAACATCATTTAACCTAGGCAATATGGATTTCAAAGTACTCTTGGCCACCACTTCATTCAGAATACTAATATGATAACCAAAAACAATTAAGTTTTACACATAATAGGAATTACCATCCAACTATGATTTCTTTTGGATTCACTTTTTGGTGGGATATTAACATATTGTGATGGTACTCTATATCCAGAGCAACCTGTTGATAAAAGAAGTAAAATAATCAGAACATATTTGAGTAAGAATAAAAAGACCCCCTGCATCCAGAAGAGAGACAACTAAAAAGACAACAGCAAAAGCTCAATAACAGAAACAATGGTAAATTTTAACTATGCAACTCTTTTATAGGCTTTAAATATTAGTGTCAGCTATACAGGAACCAAATACCATAATTTTAACGTAATATTAAAAAGGCCAACCTTTCACTTTCTTGAAGAAATCCATGCAGTACACTCAATATTCTTGACTCAGAACTAATAACCTCAACATCCTTGTCATGGATAAAAAATAAACCGATACGCAATAAATCAAACAAATACATCTTCTACTGTAAGAGGCTCTCAGCCAAATTTCACCTAGCCATAGGATAAGCATGCTATTATTTTAATAGGCTGAAACCAACTTTCTTTCAATAAAAAAATGGACATCCTCTCACTTCCTTCCCGTTAGAGTTTCAGAATGCGAACAAGACTACTAAATAATGTAAGACAAGAAAACTCAATTACTGGTTCAATTTATAACTTACTGCATGAGCCTTAAACTATGTTTGAATATCTATCAATAATGAATAAATTGGAAGGGAACAGAGAGCAGTTAAAAGTTGCAAGTAGTATGCAACGATAACAATAACAGAAATCACCAATAAAAGCTTGGGTCCTTCTCGGAATGCATAAACTTTCTACCATAACTCCGTGGGTCAATATTTTCTTGGCATTGGCCAATTCATAGAAGTTCTTATCTGACTTCGCCAAAAGTTTATTTTAATTTGGGAATAAGGTGACTTTCTCTTACAGCTTTCTTTTCCCAAACCTATAAATACTTATTGAGAAGTTTATACACATAATGCCTAAATATTAAAGAAACAGCAATGAGAAAACATATAACCCATGGTCTATCCAATGCGAGAAACATATTGGAGCATACATGAACCTAAATGCAAATCCAAATCAAAACATAAACTACACTAAATATATAAATAAAACTAAAAAAATACAAATGTAACACCGAGTTTCTTAGATCCAGATGCGGAACTAAATTCCTCATGTATAGAAGGCAACATAGCATGAGCAGGTACCAAATTTATATCCTAATTATTGATGATAATATAAATAATGATAAAAAAAAATAAGCAAAGGACCTGCTCAATAGACTCGTTGTGAGGAACAGCATAGGAATTGCGAATATCTACGGTTCCATCGGGAAGGACGGATCCGAGTAGGGTTCCGATGACGCGGTCGGCTTGGTCAGGACGCCGAACATAGCAATCGCAGATGTTGAAGATAACGAGAGGGTGAACCTTCGCGGTGAAACTTTGAGAAGATGAAGATGATGAAGAAAATTGTAACACTGTGCGATCGCTCGACGCCATGTTCGGGGATTCGACTCTGCACCTTCACTACTCACTGCACCGAACAAGGCGTGCGAACACAACACAACACAAGCACCCTAATCTGGAGCTAGGGTTTTACAAATGGGCTCGTCAATATTCAGGTTTTGGTCAATAGGCTGGTCAATAATCACAATTCCCTCTTTTTTTTTTCCTTATATTTTAGTTCAGAAAAGTAAGCCCAAAAGGCCCAATAAAGACAAGCCACTTACTTACACTATGTTCTTTTTGAATAAAAATAAAAAATTCTGTAAATCACAAATATAATATTCAACCCAATGATAATTTTCTTTTAGCTAGCTTTAAATTTTATTAAATTTAAAATATTATTCAAATTATAAAAATCATCTATCAGACATTTTAAAGTGACATTGATAAACTTAAATATTTATTTAAAAAAATTTAAATAAAAAAATTATTAAATTTTAAAAGATTTTAATATTTTTATTTTAATTCTTACTAAAAAAAAATTCTTAAATATTTAAATTTTTATGTTTTTTGATTGAGTATTTATGATTATATTTTATCATTAAGTACGGTAATTTGATTGTTAATTTGCATAATAATTATTTAGGTGTCTTAGTGTAAACAAAACTAAATAAATAGTTAATAAATTTTAAAATGTTCATAAATTTAAATATTTTGAATTGATTGAGTTTGTTAAATAAAATTTATTCTAGTATCCGAATAATTTTTATTAATATTAAGTCTTAAATAGGTTATGAAAAATTAAAAGATTTATGTTTACAATTTTCCAGCTTGTATTAGCTGTTGTTATTCTTTATTATAAGAAAAATACTTTTTTACATAGGTGACAATTCCTTTTTAAAAATATTTTGTCTATTAAATAATTAATTTTTATATTTTTAAAAGAAAAAGATACCAAAAGATAAAAGTTTAAATACTATTTTGGTCACATGATGTGATACTATTCACATTATGACTGGTTGTGTTTTGTTCAAATAAATTCATATTTTAGTTAAATTGGTTCAATTTAATCTCATCCTCCATTTCACAATCGTTCACCATTGTTACCACCATTGTCGCTGCCTGGATCAATATAAGAAGGGTATATATTTTTGTGTTGATTTTTGTTTGTGGGTTGTCAGGTTTACTCTCATATCTTTTTCATAGATGTTATGAACCTCTCATTCACGATTTCTTTTATTTCGAGATGTTTTAAGGTGGTTTGGATTTGTGATTCCCATGGCTGTGGATTTCAAGTGACTTCAAATTTAAAGCTTAAAGGTTTTTGTGTCAACTTTTTATGTTTAATTTTCTTAAGGAATGGAGTGACTCTTAAATAAGAAGAATTTAAGGCCGAATAGTTGTGATGATAGTGGTGATGACACTGGTGAAGGGTCATGAAGTGGAGGATGTGACTAAATTGAACTAATTTAACTAAAATATGGACTAAATTGAACAAATTTAACTAAAATAGGAACTTATATTTGAACAAAACACAATCAATCATAATGTGAACAATGTCCTGTCATGTGAACAATAACGCTATGTACACTTTGTCATTATCAATTTAAATGACAATAACGAAAAGACGAAATTGAACATAATTTAACAAATCAAAAACCAAATTAAACGAAAAAAAGAGAGACCAGATTGAATATATTGACCAAACAAATGGATCAAAATAATATTTAAACCAAAGATAAAATGGTGATATAAAATAATGATGTAAAAGTGTGATTAAAAATGTGTTAAAGTTGAAAATAATAGTTCACTTATTATAAGATCATGAAAAACCGTGAGAGAAATGCTAAGAGTAAGACGATCGATTGATTTGAGAAAAGTATAACTTTTTGCTCCTAAAGCATTTTTACTTTTAAATGTACTAACAACTCAAGTATAGCAACATGATGAGAATGATGAGGTGATACTTTTGCTAATCAATTTTTAATTACGTGTGGTGTGGTTTATGAATTAAGGCTGCTGGTGTAAGTTATATATAGGCATCGTCACCCAGCCACTTTAAGAATGCAATAATACTAGTCTGCATAATTCACTATCAAATTTGGGCATATACTCATTTAAAGATTCCAAACCAAGAGGGACAAAAAAACATTCTCAAGATAAAAGAAGTTGTTTTTTATTTGATAAGCAATTACAGCACACATCCCTCATGCTCATCTTCCAACTTAAAAGTAGAGGAAAACTGGCCAATCACCCAACACATCCACTCCCTACTCATTACAACATCACATTCTTTACATACAAATTACAAGGTTTAAGAAGAGTAAAAAGGAAAATAACAGATAACAAAATAAAACTAGACCACAAACTTTGCTTGGTTTGGGTCTTTTACCCAGCGATCACAAACTTTTATCCCATCAGTTGGATTTGAAGGGAATGGCTCTGATTACGACTTGGTGGTACAGAGCCGCAAGAGCGGCTCCAACGAAGGGTCCAACCCAGAAAATCCACTGTGCAACAAAAAATGCAAAAAGATTAGAAGAATGCATTACCTCACTAACTTGGTTCCTGAAATTTAAAGAGAAAGATATTAACATACGTGATCATCCCAGCCAAGGTCTTTGTTGAAGATGATGGCAGCACCGAGACTTCGTGCAGGGTTGATACCGGTGCCAGTGATAGGGATGGTGGCCAAGTGCACCAAGAACACAGCGAACCCAATGGGCAAGGGTGCCAAAATCTGTTCATTCCATGAATATCATTAACACGTGTAGTATTTCGTTTTTTGGTAAAATGTTTATTATGTATTTATCTAATTTTTCTTTTTCATGAATAATAAAAGGAGGGCACATACAGGAACGTGTGAGTCTCTAGCGTTACGCTTGGCATCAGTGGCTGAGAAAACGGTGTAGACAAGAATGAAGGTGCCAACAATCTCAGCACCGAGTCCATCACCTTTGGTGTAACCAGGGGCAACGAAGTTGGCACCACCGTTGTGTTGGCCGAAGAAGGTTTTTCCCTCGAAACCTTTGACCACACCAGCACCAACAATAGCACCCAGAACCTGCATCACCATGTAGAACAGTGCCCTGGTCAACGACAATTTCCTCGCCAAGAAGAGTCCGAATGTCACAGCCGGGTTTATGTGTCCCCCTGCATCATCACACACCAACACATTTATTAATTTAATATATATAATTATAAGAGTTATGTATAAGAGGTGGTGTAGTTTTGACCTGAGATTCCAGCGGTGCAGTAAACGAGAGCGAAGATCATACCACCGAAGGCCCAAGCAATGCCTTGAATGCCAACGGTTGCGCACTTGGAAGCGGACCTATTGACACCCATGACGGTTAAGATGGTTATGTAGAGAAAAAGAAAAGTAGCTACAAACTCGGCTATTCCGGCACGGTAGAAGGACCAAGAAGTGAGTTCAGAGGGTTCGAATAGTGGAGCCGCCGGAGGCTCCTGGTAGTCCTTTCCGTCGTCTTGGCTCTGAGCCGCAGTCCCAATGGGTTGCCTCTCTGAGAATTTGTTCGCTCCCAGTGAAACATCTTGCTCCTTTCCCTCCATTTTTTGGCTCACTCTATCTCTCTCTCACACTCTTTTACTCCAACTTGTGTGGTGATGATGATGATGTGTTCTGTGGGGATTATTTATATGCACTGAGTGTAAAGATGGATGATAAAAGAAAATCAGAAATTGAGGGTGAGTGGGGTGGCTCGTGGGGCCTAGTGATGTTGTGATTTCTTATCTTTTTGGCCGTCCAATCCTTTCAATTCATGAATTGGTTTGAAGGAGACTTTGTTGGAAGACTATGATCGGAGCAACAGACAATGGTAGCGTCCTTGCTGGCACGCCTCTAACCACGCACTTCATGGCCCACCGTGCCATTTTTCCGGTGAGTTGCACATGCTCATATAATATATACAAGAGATGAAATTCGATTTGGAAAGGTACAGAGAATTCCCCAAGTTTTAAGTGTCAAATTCCAATATGTTTGTTATGCAATGACGGTGATTGTACTAAAATAGTAGTTTTGAATTTTCATAGCTTATTGTCACTACACTTTACAGTTTCAACAATCATAACAGTAGTTTATTATATGGTTTGAATTTTAGAATTAATTTATTTTAAAATTTTGAATTAATCTTTTATCTCTCGAAACACGTAAATTCAATTTTTTTAATTAAATTTTGTTAAATTTATTTAATATTTTAAATGCATTTCATAATAGTATTTAACTTAATATTAAAGCAAAAATGTATCAAAAATATAAATAACTCAAATAAAATACTGAAATACTTATGAAACATCAAATAAACCTAACAAAATTTGATTAAAATAAATAAATCCACGTATTTCAAAAATTAAGGGACTAAATTAGTCTAAAATTTTAAAATGGACTAATTTCAAAATTTACTGAAAGTTAATGAAAAAAAATATATTTAACCATTTCTTATATATAATCAAACAAACACACTTTACAAAAATATATCCATTATTAATAGATTAAAAAATGGTTTATTTTCTTTTTCCAGGTGAGAGAAAAAAAAAATGTGTTTTAGTGATTTCCAACTAAAAGGAATATTATATTTTTGTTTCGGTGGCTATAAAAACAAAGAAATTTAAACCATGCATTAAACATATTATAATGGTTAATAACTACTTTCATTAGTTATATAGACATGCAAAGTTGTTATCACATAAAACAAATTAAATATTCTTATAGCTTTTGTTTTTTAATAATGGTACCTAACATGCGTTAATTTAATTGGGTTCCTTGTCCGGTTCCAATGACTTGTTAGGGATAGCATTAAAAATAACAAATAATTTGCGATCACTTTGCCTTGTAAAACCATTTTATAGTAAGCTTAGAGTTGTTCTTCATCATTGTGATCTGGCAATGGCAAGAGCCACCGGTTAGATGGATCACTAATTCAGATCATAGTCCTCGATCCTTCGTGCTTCTTTTATTAATGTCTGTTTTTAAATTATTTTAGATTACACCTAACTTTTTTTTTTATATTTACAGTATGGTTTTCTTCGCAATATTATTCTATGCAATTTGTTAAACTATTGATGGAGATTGATATAATGTATAAAGATTATCATCATAACATTTTTATATAATAAAAATCAGTGAAAAATATAAAAGAATTATGGTGTGCAATATTATACTTCATAGAAGAAGAATAAAACTGATCGAGAATAACTCGTGGTTATTCACTTCTTGCTTTCCTTCAGTGAGGGGGACAACAATTCCAGTATTTCACTCTCATTTTTTTTTATCAGCAAGTATATATATGTTTATATTTTGGAACATTAGGGAAGGGTGCTCCGACCCGTATACAAATATAAAAAGTTTTCATAATATAGTGTATCTATAATACAAAATGATAGGTGCATTTATAAGTTAAAAAAACCTAGCTTGTATTCATTCATCAGGAGTGTCCAAATGTAAATTACACACTATATATAGCAATTGTAGTATGGTCGATGTAATGTATCATGTCCCGACAGCGATCCCCCATAAAATAATCTACCTAATTATGCTTTGCATCGTGTTCTGTCGACAGGTGTCTGCAAATATGTTTTAGTTCTCGCAGATGTTTATGTATGCATTGGTCTATCAACATTCCTCTTTAGATAATGTCCACAAAAACCAATTACCAATGTCTTTAATCTGTATTTCCTTATATGCTCATCGCGCTGCTCAGCCATCAGTTTTACCTCGAAAGAAAACACAAAATTAAAGCAAAATATTTTTAGTGAGCAAAAGTTTTATACCTAAGAATCATACATATATTAATACTTTTTATGCTTACAGTCATGATAATCCCATGCTACCTTATAGATTTTAGGCATGATAAAGGATTAAGACACCAATAGAATAAGAAAATTGTGTTTTTGGAAATTTAGTACTTATCCATCCCCATGTTTTCAATTGTACAACAATGAACATTTCTATATTATCGATCGTCCCACCACTAAAAATAATGTTATTTCTCTCTCATAATTTGTTTGCAAATTGGTTACCCAATATATATATCACCATACACTTTAAGTTGATTTGCATATATAATTATTAATTTTAAAGTTATATATAAGTTTTGAATTGTAATTAGTATAGAGTGTGGGTTTAGACTGAGAATGTATTAAAAGTATACTTTTGCATAGGGTTCTTGTATTTTAGTCAATAGAATGATATCTTATTTTAAGAATAATATTTTGTCCCTTTCAATTCATAACAACGTTGCCCCAATAATTGAATAAATGAATACATATACACAGAACTTTTGGAAGCCTATGAGCAATTTTACGTTCTCAGTGTTGACGGACTAATGACGGAAAATTATAAACAATGCAATAATAACTCTTCACCATATACCGTCAACTAAATTAGGGCCACAAGTTTCAAATTATAGCTTTCTTTTAATTAGAGGTTATATTATTGTTGACGGTTTGTTTTGCAATATGAAAAATTCTCTCAGCCGCACATTTATGTCACATGCTGAATAATAACTTCATTTTTCCCATTTTCGACTACATCTATTTTTATTTATTTTTCCTTCATTCTTTTTGTTACGTGATGAACTCGTTGTTGACCTTTTAAGTTTTACATGTATACATTACTACTGGTTGAGTTGAATTTTGCAAATTTCAAACATCTTAAAATTTAGATTTTGATCTTGGCTTACAAGCTTCTCTAACTTTTTTGGATATTGTGTTATGTTACACTATGAGAAGTTCTGATGTGGATGATTATTATTTAAAAAATGATTTTTTAACTACTAAATTTTGATAATTTTTTTTTATAATCTTAAGTGTCATTTTTTAAGTGATTTTTCATTTTTTTTTCATTTTTAAACTTCTAAAACAATTTAGAAAATGACACATCATGTTATAAGAAAAAGTTATCAAAATTTAGTAGTCAAAATATCATTATCCTTATTATTTAGAACATTGAGAAACATTTCTTTATGTTCTCTACTCTTAATTCCTTGATTTTGTGGGTTTGGGGAAATACAATTTAAAAATGGGAATTGACTTCTTATGGGATAAAAGGGGACCCGATGCAATCAATCTCAAATTAGATATGTTTCAATCTTAAATTATATGTTTCCTTTGATAATACTAAAGCTTAATTAAAATTCCTAGAGAATTGTCATAATTATCGAAGAAATTTTATTAATGGAAATAAATTTATTATATAAAAAAAATTATTGACAAATTTTTTCAACAAAATTTTGTGTTTTGATTATCGATAAAAATATTCATCGATAAAATACATCCGTAAATCTTGAATTTTTGGTAATGTAACTAACAGTTAAATTTGATAAATTTATAATTCTTATTACTGATATATTAGTTTTTTGGTAAATTCGTTTATAAAAAGAGTGACAAAATTTTTGTTCAGATAAAATTAGTATTATACAACTATTTTTTTAAGATAATAACTGATTATATTTTTATTTATATAAAATATTATTTTTTTTTATATATATATATATATATATATATATATATATATATATATATATTCTTACATTATTTATCACTTAATCAACGATGTTTCTATAACTTTCAAAATATTGAAAAAATATAACGTTAAATATGTTTTTGATATTTTATGAAAATTAAAAATAATATCTTTTTCAAAATTTTGGATTAAATTAATCTCTCATTTTTTAAAATATATGAATTTTGTTCTTCTAACCAAATTTTATTAAATTTATTTGATATTTCAAACACGTTTCTCAGTTAACATTAAAGAAAAAATGTCAAACGGTATAAACAACTCAAATGTCATACAAAAAACTTTATATAATTTGGTTAAAATAACTAAATTTACACGTCCCTAAAAATGAAGTTAAAAAATAATAATTAATCCAAAAATATCTTGAGATCAAATTTGATTGAACAGGCAATTGAACACTTTCAATATCAAAATAAACATTATCTATATAATTTTAAAATTTCCCGTAGCTAGAAAAATATGAAAATTAACTTTGAGGAATGAAAAATGTTACAAAAATAAAGAATTACTCGTTTAAAAAAAGTAAAATAATTTTCACAATTTTATAAAGTTATAAAAAGCCTAACCTTTTGACTTCTAGTTTTTTAGTACTCATTGCTGTATTATTGTGAATATTTAAAAGAAAAAAAAAAACAAACTATAGGCTAACGAAGAAAGTGTAAGCGATGAACAATATTTTGAAAATCTTTTCAAAGTATCTTTTTCTTCCATGACCGTGTTTGTGGGTACAATTGAATGAGCTGGGCCTAGCTGGGCCAGCTTCTCATGAAACCCATTCATTATGACGACCCACCACGCAATGAGTGCATCTAAGCCCGTCAAATTTTAGATATCCAAATCTTCAATATTACTTGTGCTAAGTACATAAGTATCTGTCAGAAAAGTTTCAAAATTATAAAGTGATTAGTGGAAGGAAGTAGATGCCTGACAGAGTAGAATATTACAGATTAAAGGAATTAATAGAAACACAAGTTACTCCATTCACATATTCATAGATACATATTCCATCATTACCAAAACGATAACCATGTTCTTTGTCTCACCTTTGGATCGATAAGTAAAACACTTTTACCCACTTTAACACGACACACACATTATCATATAATAAATGAATAAAAGCTATATAGTGTTGTCTAAAAGATCAAGTTGCGATATACAATCCACAATAATCTAAATATATACTATTTAAATTTGTTTAAATAAATGTTACCTAAATTCTAATTTACGTTTTTTAATTTTAAGTTTAATCTTCTTAATTGGATATGAAAACACCTTACTCATAATAAAAAATAAAGTAGACTATTTAGTTAAAAAGAATGTAATCTCTTATTTCTACATTAAAATAGTATAAAGAAGTAAATGGGTTGGGATAAGTATGAATAATGTCTATCGGCTACTTGATCTATCTGTAAAAACATATCCGTCAATTACCTGTTTAAAACGTATTCGTATACACACAAATATTTAAAAAATATATATTATATAAAACTTTTAAATAAAATTTAAATTAAATATAAATTAATTTTTAATTTTAATTAAATTTAACATAATAAATATAAATTAAATTTTAATTTTAATTAAATTTATATTAATAAAATATAAATTAAATTTTAATTTTAATTTTTGTAAAAAAAAATTTACGATTAAAAATAATATGATATTCACATTCAACTTATTTTAAAATTAATTCTATCCATTACTCAGAATAATAAATACATAAAAATATTAATTATCTATTACAAATTTTATTTACAAATATTCACGAACAGATATATTTTTGTCGTATAGTGTTATTTATATCATTATCTTGTTTATTAGATTCGTTTTAATTGCGTTCAGATCGTTTAATATCATACTTCCTTGTTTTCGAGAGCTTTCTAAAAAATATGATATTTGTGATTATTTTATTTTAAATGTTCTCAAAAATCACCTTTGTTTTCGGTTTTTATGTATCTTCGTAATCGGGCCATTGTTACCCAATTGCTTCATCCCCTGAATATGGGTAATAAGACTTTTTCTTCTTCTTTTTTTCGTCAATTCCCTCTTCTGTTTAGTCCATAATCCAATTCCATGTATATGAAAATTTGGATTTGGATATTTTTTGAATTTTAAAATTTAAAAATAAAGATATCTTCAAGCCAAACCAAGATGGTTGAGCCAAGATCGAATCAAATCATACATATCCAGGGAGTAAAGATGGTATCACATGCAACCTTATTAATTTTTTAGGCATTATAAATATTGATTTAGTGTAATTTCAGTTTTTTGTTTTTAAAATAAATATATTGTAAGAAGAGTATAAGTTTGACTATTATATGTTGCTCTCCTTATAATACAATGTATTTTACTTGTGTTGTGAGCTACTTTTCCAATAGATAATATGAATGAAGAGCTTTGATAGAAGACGTAAAATGTGTGGAGTTTAAGAATCTGATTTTGGCACTTAAAAGATTAAGATAGTCATGGTCCCATGTAGCCATATCTGATTAATTCGAACTTGGAAACATTCTTCGAACCTTCAACGGAAACCATGACTTGGTTTCGTTTTTTTCTTTTTTCTTCTCTAGGTGGCTGATATTTTTTATTTTTATTTTCTTAATTTTCCACGGTTGGTGGGAGAGGGAAGAAGTCTAGTTGGCTTTGCTAATCTTATAATCAACGTCTACTCAATCCATTATAATAAAAGGATATAAAAATGTTATCATAGTAAGAATGGAACAACAATATATAATGACGTACTAGAACACACGTTCTGATTTAACACCCAGACATGTTCTGTAAACAGTGCATCATTAAAAAAATGTTTAGTTTGCTACTAACCATCCAATTTTAATAGGCTTGACAGAGTTATCATTAATTAAGGGACATTTATCCACTTTTAAATAAAAATTTAAACTAAGAATTAATAACTTTGAATTTTCAGACTATATGTCGATAATTCCAATATTTCTTAAAATAAATAAAATTACATTCCGAGAAGTTTGAGGATCTGTTTGGCGAAATGATTCCAATTTACGTTTTGAAAGTGGCCAATGTAATTTGTTTCATTCCAAAAAATTTAATCGACTGGAACTTAAAAATACGGAGTGCAGAAGCAGTTGTGGAAAAATAATTTACTATATATTTTACAGCCACGAAGCCATTACAAAATTTAATTATCTTTAGAAAGAAAAAAAGAATTGGTAGATCACATATTTAGTTTTTTCTTGGCTGGACGTGTAAATCTAGCAAACTAAAGTGAATTACATTAAGATGAAATGAAATTTGACGTTGTCGATAAGATCTAAGCTCGTGTTCATGGCCACTTGTGATCGTTATTATCCCAGAGGTACCCAAGGAAAGTTTTGGCGGCATCCAAGCTTGGAAAATACGTCGGTTCAAGGAATATCTGAGTCAACGAGTCACACGAGTCGCAACTCAGCCCAACTCGGTTGCCGTTAGCCTCCGAGCTTCCCATCACCACCGTCAGAACTTGTTTATACGCGTAGAAGAACCTCTTCATCGCCGCCTCAATCGCCTGCATCGCCTGCAACAGGTGAACCTTCTCGAACGAGCTCTTCGAGACGTACAGTTTCATCGCCGCTTCTTGAATCCTCGGTCCTCCCTTCGGATCCACCTCCACCTCCAATATCTCCGGCACCCTGTGCCTCAGATCTCTGCACATTTTCGTCAGTTCCACCAATTCCTTTGATCTGAAGCAGAAAGACGCCGTTTCGCCGCTCGACGAGCGCACCGAGAGCTGGTTCTTCAAACGCAGGAATTCGTCCGGATCCATCATGAGGTGGAGATCTTCCACCTCCGCGAGAAGCTTCCAGATGCGCTCCACCGCGTGGCAGTCCTCCGCCGCCTGCTCCAACCTCTTGGAGAGGATAGCGTCGGTGATCCTCTCCAGAAGCATCCGCGATGTGTGGATCCACGACTCCGCGATCTGGTGCGTGGCGTGCACAGCGTGGTTCTCGTAGTTCTCCACACGTTCGTCGTAAGGCGTAGTCTTGAGCGCGTGGATTTCACTCGGTCTGCAGACGCGGTCGTAAAGCAGGCTCGGTTTCCCCGCCAGGTTCGGCTCTCCCAAACCTAGCGTATAGCTACACCTCCTCATTTGGCACTCCACGGTGAGAAGAATCCTCTGCGCCACGTCCTTGGATTTGTACCACGTGGCAAGCCGCGGAAGAAGGCTGGCCTCGCTGTAGCTCCGGCTCTCGTTGTTGGTGGTATCTACAGTGAGATCAGCGGTTGGGACGCCGCCACGTGTCTGAGGATTGAGCTCCTCGTCCTCACACAGCATGGCTATGATCTCAATCTGATGAATGGCGAGGGATTCTATGCTACGGTACCATTCTCTGCGGTTGGAATGAGGCCTGGGATCGGAGAAAACAATGGAAAGAAAACGGAAGGTGACTTCTAAAGCTTGCAAGGCCGGTTTTAAAATTGGTTCGTTGTTCCAATCGGGAAAGTCTCTTGAATTCCAAAGGGTTCTGAGTTGTGGGAGAGAGAGATAGTAATCGTATGCAGCACAGAGTGCGGGTGCAGCGTGAGAGATGTCTGTGGTGCGGAAGGGTAGTTGCAGAGAGGGTAAGGACTTGGCGGGGATGGAGAGTTTTGGAGATTTGGAAGACATGTCGGAAGCAGGCATCTTTGATTTCCAATGTAAATCAACCATTTTGAGAGAGGGAAGGGGAGTGGTGTTGTGATGTGAAAGTGAATAGGGTATTTATATGGATGGAAGGGGAAGAGTGATGATGGTGGTGTGAAATTCGAAAGACGTGTGGACTGAGAATGTTGGGGGCATGAAGAAGAAGAAGAAGAAGGAGGTATTTGAAAGTTGAAAGTCGTGGTGGTTTGAAAATGATTTAAAATTACGGAAAGTGGCTTAGGATAAAGAATACTAATTTGTAGATGAATTAAGGAAAGGGAGCAATATTTATCTTGTGGGAAAGAGGGAGGAAGGGTGGAGCGGCAATGCAAAATTCAAGCTTATCCAAAAATGTGAAGGAGCAGGAACAAGGTGTCCGTTTACTTTCAACTCTCAAGGACCATATTTATTAATTCTTTTTAAATAATTAAATGCCAAACTGGTGCTCTTATTCGGATACTCCAACTTAAGGCACGCGTTTGAAGACAGTGTTTGGTTCGGCCAGTGTCCACCGCTTTTTCGCAATCCAGACGGGTCTAATATCCATCTCATGGCCCATTTCATATAAGTAATCCATCAATATAATACTGAATTATTTTAAAATTATAATAAGAAAATCCTTTTTTACTTTATAGTATAAGGAATCAACATTTATTAGTTTTTCAAACTCAAATGAAACCTATTTATAATTTTAGAAGTTGCTTAACTTATATAATCAAAGATTAACTTGGTGATTTACTCAGAAACTCATTTAAAGAATAATATCGGTATAAACTTGTATTATCCTTATTTTTTATACTTAAATATTTAAAACTAAGAGAGGTTGTTGATCTCTTAATGTTAATAGTAAATGTCATGATTTATACTCTTTTCGTGTATGGAATGATTTGTTAATATAGGACATGGTTTCTTGCCTCTTCAGAGATTGTCGCTTGAGGCCAAGGGGTTTTCCAGCTTGTATCATGTCACTATATGCGCACCAATCATCTAAATTCTTGTATTTACATGCTACACAGCACGCACATTTCCCAAGATCATGCTAGTCTACTGTTTTTTTTTGTCATGTTACATGTTTGGTTGGAGGTTGAAATGCATTATTCTACTATGTTAAGTAAATTGTTTTATTAATGACGAACAGTCAAAATAAGACTTCTCGAAAACCTAAAGAGATAATCACGTTTATCTTTTTGTTTTTCCAGTAACTATGAAATGTTTATTAACTATTAATAATTATCTTTGTCATCAATTTTTATTAATCACTTTTAACATTTTCAACCTATCTTCTGTTTATAAAACTTGAAATAATTTAACAAATGAACTGTATTTTACGTGACTACAGACTGACATAAATGACCTTATTGTTAAACAATATGCAATTTCACTGTAGTCTACAGAGTGGCCTAATTCATGAACTTACTTTAACTAATTTTGAAGCAATATGCATGAAGACTTTCATACTGATACATATATCTAAAAAGAAGATAGAACATAGATATGGATAATGTGCTTTCCTTAAAGAGTAGGGAAAAGTATGAGTAGACTAGATACGTAGAATGGGAGTGGTTTATTTAGTAGAGATGCGTAGATTTTCTTTTCCCTTCCACAGTCTTACAGTGGCATGGTACGTTAATAAAGCCGTAATTTGGAACATTGAAATCGTTAGTCGACAAATTTTGATAAACTGCCCAATTTGCCCGTACTTTATGGGAAAACGACTGCGCCCACACTTCACCGCAGATTGTCTCCTACACCGTTTTAACTACTAATGAAACTTTACTGGGAAAACGATAGTGCCCCACACTTCACACCGCTTATCTCTTACGCCGTTTTAACTACCAATAAACTCTACTGCTCTGCTTATTTTCTCCAACACCGTTTTAACTACCAATAAATTTCAGCTTCGTTGCTTATTTCCTCTTACACTTACACACCCTTTTAATTGCCAATAAATTTTAACTTCAATGCTATTAAATTGGTCTCATAAATAATATTTTTATTTCAATATATTGTGGAAAAAAAAATTTATGAATTGTAATACCGAAAGATTTCATCATAGTGTACGTACTTAATTTCTTCGGCAAAAAACTATCGGTGGAATTTGCCAACTTTGTGATGCGTCAGAAGAAGATGATATTTCAGCAGAAACAGCTTTTCAATCTTTTATTGTGCAGAACAAATCATTTACGATAAAAACAACAGAAATTCGAATTACATTACACCGTTTAAACTGAGCATGCATGCAGAACAACTGGCAATTAAGTATATATGTATCATGACCAAAAGGGTTAGTAGTCATTTTACAACTAAAGATTAGTTCAAAATTAATCTCAAAAACAGGTAATTAGTTTTACAATCACTCTATTCTAAACTCAACAACTTTTTAACAATAATAGTGTTAATAAAACATTAAATACTTGTATACCCTAAATATATTTATTTTTTAATGTTCTATTATTAAAAAATATCTATATATACATATATAAATAATTTATTCATTAAATATATATTAGAATAATGTGTTTATTCTCAATTTATTGACTTCTCATCTTATAAATTAATAATATTGTTTTCTGAACACTTCACTCAATTTTCATAAAATACACCAAATTATCTAATTCCAATCTATAAAACAAACAACTATTTTAGAAATTTAGTAATAATTGAAGAAAAAATGTTTTATAAAAATAATAAATTTTATTAAATAATTTTTGAATAATTATCTTTTCTATTTACATAATTCTTATTTTAATAAAATGTTTATATTTCATATAATTTAAACTACTTCTACAAATAAGTTCATTCTACTAGTTCAAGTTTTGTCTAATTTTTTTTTTCATTTTAGCTGTTACCAAATATTTAGTTCACTTGTTCTAAAATATTCAATTAGTTTCAAAACATTTTCTATTCTAAAATTAAGTGAAATAACAAAATAAAAGTAATATAAAATATAAAAGTGCATGTGAAATATGAACAATAATATAATAACTCTGTTATAGATTTATTAAACTATAATGTTATATTTGATATATTTCATAAAAAAATAAAAATTTTAGATATTACTTTTTATATAATCACGAAGATGTTTGAGTTATTTTTTCTAAATCATTCAATCAAGTAAAGAGTGATCAATTACACTATTCATGTAACATGAAAAGGAAAAATAGAAATTATAATGGACAACTGATGATGACATATAATGTAATGTTGATGGGTAATTCCTAAATAAATAATCTCCAAGTAATATTGAAACAGAATATTTGTGCATCTTATCAGAAACTACTCAACTATTGTGAACAAAATATTTTCCTTTTCTCAAACAACATTGGAGTCCACAGTCACCTCATGTCTTACATACATTATGTATACTTTCTAAAAAATGTTTTAAAGTGTTTTAGTTCTAAAAAATTTGGTTTAAATTTAAAAAATGACGATTCTGTTTTGTTTTTTTTTTTTAATTTTGAAGTTGCTCTTGATGTTGATAACTGACTTGAAAAAAATATAAATTTTACTTTTTTTTTCTTGGTTTCTTTGATTCGACCTCTTTTTATTTTTATACTTCTTTATTCTTTTATCTCTGTTTTATAGGCTTCTTCCATTTTATTTTCTTGGTTATGTTCGTTTTTATCTGTTTAGTCCTAAAGTTTTACATCTTTCTCTTAAGTCTTTTTGGATCTAATTTGACTTTTGGTCTTCTTTCTTTCCTGAGGAGGAATGATATTAGGTAGGAAATGTTGAACCTAACCAAACAAAATCATGATTGATCATAAATACATTATTGTTGATGTTCCAGACTTGTTATAAATTATTATTTTCTTTTTATAATAAGTGATTTAAACTATTTAAAGTACTCAAAATACATTTTAAAGTTAATCAAACCCAAAACCATCAAAGTTTGTAAAAGAGAAAGAAAAGTAAAATTTACATATATGGGAAAAAGTGAAATTATATTTTACCCAAAATCTATAAATACGTGACTGAGTATATATACTATTTTCATGTCACAAACTTTTGTGATATATACATTCTTTAAAATTTTAGATTGCTGCAAAATATAAATACGAAATAGATAACAATCAATTCTTATACCAATTAAATAATTCATTTAATTGTTATAATTAAATTGAATTTTAATTTTTATATTTTAAATAAATACTTTTAAATTTTTATACACATTCCTTTTAATTTTTTCGGTCTTTGAAAATTTAGACCATACAAAATTAAAATAAACTAAAAATAGATGTAAAATGACTTAACAAAATAAGAAAATAAATACAAACTAAATATTCTTTTTTATTATATGATAAATACCGTATTATATTATTTTTTTCAAATTGACTCAATATTATATTAATTTTACGTACCAAAATTTAATTGTTAAAAAAATTGTTTGTAACTTAACTTCACTTTCGACTCTCATTTTGTAGCCATTAAGATTTACATCAGCCCTCTTTATTTCCCGAAGAGTGAAATTGGATAGAAAATGCTGGATCTAACTCAATAAAATCTTATCATAAACATATTATTGCTATTATTGTTTGAACTTCCACTTTTTTAATAAGTGGTTTAAATTATTTTAAGTACTAAAAATACATTTTAAAGTTAATGAAACTCAAAACCATCAAATTTGTAAAAGAAAAAAAAAAAGGTAAATTTTATCTAGTTGAGAAAGAGTGAAATCATATTTTACCCAAAATGAAAATTAACTAAAACACTATAAATACACTGCCAGTGTATATACTAATATTCTTGTCACAATGTGATATATACATTCTTTGGAATTTTAGGTCAATTATCACAGAATATAAATGAAATAGAGCACACTCAATTATTATACTAATGTAACAAGTTAAATTATTCATTTAATTGTTATAATTGACAGAATCTAATTTTAACTTTTATATTTAAAAAATTATTTTTGAATTTTTATACATATTAATTAATCTTTTTAGTTTCTGTAAATTTAGATCATACAAAGTTAAAAGAAATTAATTGTAGATAAATAAATTCAGTTAAGAAAATTAGTTCCATTATTTTCTATGGATTATGAGGTTATGTTATCAGATCTAAACATATTTCTGCTCTTCTATCTATTTGAATTAAAACAAAAAAGAATTATATACAATTAACAAAATTTAAAACTAACATAGAAATGAAATTATATTGGTCACACAAACTAATGTAACCAGGTTGCAAGGCAAGATAACTTAAATTGTCTTGCTGAACGAATTAGATTAGACAGAAGAAAATTATGACCTAAACTATTTTCAGTTTAATTCATTCAACTCACAATTTAAATGAACTTTGATCACAATAAATATATTTAAACTAATAAAATTGAAAACATAAATATGATTATACATTTTAGTTATGTATATATCAAATTTTACAGTTAAAAATAAAACAAATTTAATTTATCTGACATAAATTTAAAAAATATATTTTATTTTTAATATTTTTAAGTAAATTGAAATTATCGATAGACCCAAAATAAAGTTTATGAGAAATAAAAAGTTAGAATCTAGTCACAAAATTAATGGAATCTGACCTATCCCTAATTTTGAAGTACCTTATTGTGCATCCACGGGTTTGACCGTTTAAGAACAACGTTTCAACAATTGTGAGACGTAGCATTGCACTCACGCTGTCGGCCAAAGTAGGACACATCAGGTTGCTCGGGCGATTGAGAACTGCGCTACATGATGCTTCCACGTGTCACGGATTATTATTTGGCCGTCACTAAAATATAGCAGATATATTTTGCCACTGTTAAAGCAAAAGTGATAAACACCAACAGTTTCAAAAAATTGCTACCAACTAGTTCATACAAAAAGAATTTGATTCCATCGTGATGATATGGAAGACCATATAAAATCTATTTTCGTTAAAAGTAATGAGTGGTTTCAAGGGTTTTTCTGTTAAAAAAACATGTGTGTATAATATAATAATTTAAATATTATTATTTTAATTATTTTGATTTTGATAAGGATAAAGCAAAGGAGATGTATGGTAGTTTGAGTTGGTTGACATTGAAGGCGTGTAAATGATGGTAGGAATTTGGCAACTTGGTGACAAACAAGCATGTTTTGTGGCAGACTACATGGGAGAATTAGAATCAATCAATGAATCAATACTATATAGGGTAGCCGCCATGTACTGCGTCAAAAAATGTCATCTTTTATCATTTTAACCGTGTTTATTAACAAATATTAATATCCTATTATTTCTTTTCGAAAAAACCTCACTTTAACGTAAGAACAGAACAAGAACATGAACCTCAGAAGATAGATGAAACATTAGTGAGAGAATCTAAAAGCAAACATAGGATCTAAGAAATGGCGTGATTGAAGGGATGAAGTGGATGATAGAATTTATCCTATGAAGTTGATTTTGTGTGATTGGTGTTAAATTATCCATGTGTAAGTTGTTCATGTGATTTGGCTTAAAAATTCAAATGAAGGGAAGCACGAGAATCATTTGATTCAATGACTTTTAGAACCATTGCCATCTCATTTTCAGTCCCTTTCTTTCCCAGTTGGCTGTTGGGTGACAACCACATATGTTCCCATTCTAACTCCACGTGTCTTTTGCATTTCACGTCTCATATTACGACTTATCCTTTACTTTTACTAACAGATATACATCCACGACTTTCTTTATAAATGTTTTTGCAAAAAATATAAAAAAAAAAGTCTTTTTTTAGAACAGAATTCAAATTTTATAAATTTGTGTTATGTGTACTTCACCTGTTCTTTCTTTTTATAGTGATATACACTTGTTTTTATATGAATCCACGAATAATTGTGGACTAAGTTTTCTACACCTAGGACGAGTAGTAGGTACAGATAAGCATGAAATTAGAATCCATAGTTCCACGCATCATCCAATAATAATAATTCAGAAATTATTTCAAAATAAATATAATAAAAAAAGCATAAATGATAGCTTATTTAATTTAATTTAAATAAATTTAAAAATATAAACACAAAATTCAGAATTTTTAAGTGTTTATTAAAAAAATCATTAAACGGTAATCTTTCACAGAAAGTGTATTAAAGTAATTATTTACATTAAATGCATTTAAATTAAATTTAAAATCTACAAGAAAGTATAATGAATTTTTTGACCTTTTTTTTCTTCATATGTCTGCTGCTGATGCATTTGTACCCAACCATTTAGGCCCATTTACTCATCACTGCCTTACCTGTTTTAGGAAAGGGGGGTTCTCCCTGCACCCCAAAAGATTCTCCTGTACCCCCAAAAATGACCATTTTCTCCTCACACTCAGAGTAGTGGGACCCACACTCCATCCTCTTATCTCACTTCACTCACTATTTTCACTCCGTATTCATTCATCTTCCTAAATCACTCATCACTCACTTCACTCACCTAATTCAAGCACAAAACACTCACGATTTTTCATATTTCTTACTCATTCACGCTCATGGTGCACACAACATTTCACTCACCAACTTTTCTGCACCTCCAACTTCGTATTCCGTTTCAGAAAATATAAAAAGCTTCCACAATTCGTTTCAAACATTTACGAAACGGATTACGTAAGTTGTTTCGCGAAAAAAGTTAAAATTTATGGAAAACGGAATACGAATTCCGTTTCGTAAAAAAAGTGAAACGGATTCTGTAATCCGTTTCAAAAAAATTTTAAATTTTTTTTGAAACGGATTACGTAATCCGTTTCACTTTTTTACGAAACGGATTTCGTATTCCGTTTCCCAAAAATGACTAATTTTTCACCGAACCGATTACATAAGGAATGAGTCTTGTTAATTAATCAAATGTGGTTTGATTTGATGTGAGTTGTGGTGGGTTGTAGTTGCACCGAAATGGCTTTCCAAAACACTTTGAAACATGCTTGAAATGGAACATACATTCCGTTTTGATTTTTTTTTTGTTCTTTACTAAAACGGATTGTGAAATCCGTTTCACGGTAAGCTGAAACGAAATACACAAGCCGTTTGGTTAATTTTTATTTTTCTTTTTGACTGAAACGGAATACAAAAGCTATTTCGTTTTTTTTTTTTCTAAAACGGAATACAAAAGCTGTTTCCTTTTTTTTTTTGATTTTCACTTAAACAGATTCTGAAATCCGTGTGAGAGGGTGGTGGATTGGCATGTGGTGAGAGAGAGAGGAGAGAGAGGCGTCAATCATAAACCAATGGATTGCAAAATGATTTTGCCCCGTTCCTTGTGCTCTCATTTATGTTTCCTTCCATTTCAAAGCAACACTGTTTTATTACTCACATTCTTATTATTTACTCTTTATTCCATTCCATAATTCCATTCTCTCTCACCTCTTTTTCACTCTTTGACATGTCACTTCTGTGGTCACGTGGGAACCATTTCATTTCATTTCA
>Ga0214544_1005340_pt1 | contig 24954 bp, 10 predicted proteins | sample CNSS3metaG_FD_160074 | JGI IMG/M metagenome (GOLD analysis project Ga0214544, IMG submission 160074) | Root nodule microbial communities from cowpea collected in UCLA plant growth center, Los Angeles, California, USA - CNSS3 | ecosystem: Host-associated > Plants > Roots > Nodule | place: USA... | reverse complement strand
TACTAGCGTAACACAGGCGCTATCGCGCCTGTGTGTATGTATTTTTTAAAATGCGTGATATTATATTAGTAGGTGATAATATTATAATATTATTAAGTTAATATATATTTTAAAATTATATTTATTAAAAATAAAGTAAAATATATCAAAACAGATAAAAGAATAACCATTGATAAATAAAGAAGAAGAGAAGAAACAGAGACATCTGATTTTATAAAAAGTTTATAAAAGTAACGGTCAATTTTTTAAAATTTAATAAATTGTTATATTTAAAGGGTAAAATCGGTATTTTGAAAAGTGGACACAAAAAGGGGAATCCCCTTTATATATTGTTATAGATTATAAATATAATTGTTATTACTATTATCATTAATATTATAAACTATAACTATTTTATTTTTATATTATTATTATTATTAACAATTATAATTATTATTATTACTATCAACGCTAACTATAATTATAATAATAATAATAATTATTAACTAATTACTATTATTATAACCTATAATTATTATTATCAACTATATGTTATCATTTAATGAATTAATGATTGTCAATTGATTTGATACATTTATACATATGATTGATACTCATATTATTAATAATTCATTACTCTTTATGTAAATATGTAAATATTTGTATATTTGTATTAAGTATGTTGATTTGTTTCCTTCATGGAGTACATGTTGTATCTATAAATAAGACTCTTCCTATCAATAATAATACACATATGAGTTGTTTCCCATTCTTTCATTCTGTATTCTCTATTGTTTTTTCTCTTATCTATTATCTACTGATCTCTATGTTATTCACTTTACTTCATAACGCGTTATCAGCACGATGTTCCAACCAATTGAAGACTAGTGGAAGTTTTTTCTATCTAACGACAGTGTTCTGCGTGTCTCAATCCAGGCTCTTTCTAATCCTTTCTCAATTTATAATTTTATCTTATATTCTTCTTCTTGTGATAAGAATTGTTTGACTTTATCAAATTTCATCTTCGTCTTTTTTTTTATTATGACGGTGATTATTATTATTATTATTATTATTATTATTATTATTTTGATGATTATTATAATTATTATTAATATTATTATTTTATGTGCTAGTTCTAAACACACGAAACGTTACAAAATTTGGATTTGTGACCCTTGATATTACAAGGAAGAATTCCTTATATTGGATTTTAAATGTTGAAATACATTTAGATGCAATGGATATTGGGATACTATTAAATAAAGAAATAAAGCATCTAAGCAACTAATTTTCTCATGCGACAAAAATATTGAGAAAAGAGATTTCACAAATATTATGAATTTATTTCATGTCTATGTATGACTGGCTGGATAAAGCAATAAAGCTTTTGATGAAAAATCATGAGATCTGTCTAATCTGCTCCATTCCCATAAGTGAATGCAGCAATAAATATGATGAATTTATTTTCTGTCTTGGTATGGCTGAACAAAGCAATGAGCTTTTGATAGAAAATCATGAAACTTGTCCAAATTGGTTCTACTCCATTCCCAGAAGTGAATGCAGCAACATTTGATTTATATTTTCATGATCGTGATATTGATTATGGACATGGTTATAAAGAAAATTTCAAAGACACATTTTGTTACCATAAGTGACACAATAATGTGAAAAAGGAAAAAGGAAAATGTGAAAATATTGACAAAAAGATGAAAGTATATATTATCATTATGGTGGTAAAGGTCATTTGAGTTGTACTTATTGTACACCAAAGCATCTTACAATCTTACAAATAATGAGAAGAACATAGAAACATATTTTGCTTATGAAGATGGTGATTCTGATTATGGTCATATGGATGCTACTCATCTTGATATTATTATTTTCTTTGCTAAAGCAAATGGAAGCATTGATCACCTCATTGAATATGAGAGTGTTAAAAAAAACTCATATTGATATTTACGTTTATATGAAAAATGAATGTTTGCACTAGTACCAAAGGATATGTGTCCTATTGATAGTGCAACAACTTATACAATTCTCAAGAGTAATAATTTTTTCTCTTGTTTGATAATGTGAGACATCAATGTTAGTATTATTTATAGCACTACAAATATATTTGAAGACTCTAGAAGAGCTATTATACTTCTACTAAGAAGTTGAATAAAAACTTATTAAGTTTCAAGCATATTTGTCTAAATGGATATTATATTGAGACAAACAATGAAAAAAATATGAAATATCTTTATATCTCTACGATTGGGTTAAAAAAAATGTATATTGGAGAAATTATCAACATTTCCTTATGGTTTATACTACATGTATATTAGTTTCAAAGACACGTTTGAAACGTGGTAGGCCTATTGGTTCCAAAGATAAAAATTCTTGAATGAAAAAGGGAGCTAAAATGAAAAATGACCTAATCGAAAAGGTTTAAATCCCAAAAGATTCATTTGACATTATTAATGGTTCGGTTTCAAAAGAACCTCAAGTACCTGAAATTGTTGAAAAGGATGAGATCTCAATAAATTATGTCATGAATCATATAATATGGAACCAAAATGAAGTTAACATTGACAAAAATTTTACTTATAACATAGCGATGAATGTTATGAATGACAATGAAGATTAATAAGCAATGATCATAAAAGATTGTCGGCAAATAAAAGATTGGCCAAAATGAAAATATGCAAAGAAGCATAATTATATTTGCTTGCTAAACGAAATGCTTTTGGATGTATAGTTCGCACACCTGAAGTTGTGAAACCCGTTGAGTACATAAGGATTTTTGCACAAAAATTAAATTAAGAATGATGAAATTGTTAGATACAAAGCAATTGGTTGTTCAAGGTTGTTCACAAAACCTTGTATTGATTTGTGAAAAAACATATTCACTAGTATTGGATGCAACAAGATTGCAATATTCAATTATCCTAGTTGCACAACAAGGTTTGCATTTATATCTAATGGATGATATTACAACCTATTCATACAATTCTTTTGAGAATCATATTTATATGAAAATCCCTGAAGGATTTTATTTGCCCAACAAGACAAATTCTAAAGAGGATTTTTCAATAAAATTGAACATGGTTTTTTATTGATTAAAGCAATCAAGATGGGTGTGGCATAACCGTCTTATTGAGTACTTATTATAAGAAGGATATAGAAATGATCCTATTTGTTCTTGTATTTATATGAAAATATCTAAAAATGAATTTGCCATAATTATTGTTTATGTAGATGACATAAACATCGTTGGAACTCCTAATGAGCTCACAAAGGCAATTGATTACTCAAAGAAATAATTTGAGATGAATGATCTTTGAAGGGCAAAGTATTATATGAAATTAGAAATTGAGTATTTAAATAAAGGTGTTTTTATACGTCAAGTGTAACGTCCTAGCCGGAAATTACTTATTAAAATAAATAAGAAAATAAATAAAATAACAACCTCATTTATTAATCATCAATTTCCCAAAAATCGCGGGAAAATTTAAAACTTAAAGTCCAACACGCCAACACAGATAAAATAAGTCGTATCAATACGTATTACAAATAAAATTGTCTATAAAATTATTACAATAAAACCATAGTTCAACATAATAACTAGTGATCAAATCCCTGAGAGATCCCCACTCCGGCTCTATGTATCTGTCTGCTCACATGCATCAACATCTGCTCCCATGTAACAAGTTACATGATCATCGCCACACACACAGAGATAGGGTGAGCTTATTTAAATAAAACCAAACAATATAATAATAAATACCACATCAACAAATTTAAACCCGGGTTAGTACACTTCCCCTTTTTCTTTTACTCCTCCACTTCCAACACTTGCCTTTAGACGTCTATCATCTATATACCCTTTAGGTGAGACCAATGATCGATCTTTCCTGTACGAGTGTCTACTCGCCCCTCCGACTACAGGCCACCACCTGATAGTCCACACGTGGGAATAACTTTGCCACAGCATCTCACCGTGACACCAAGTGGAGTTCCCCAAAACAAACCTAGGTTTGTAGTTGTTTCCAGACTACCAAATCTCTATCAGAATCCACTGAAGAGGGCAATCATCCGAAACCTCGCCGTACGAGCCACAACCCGCACACTTCATTGGACTTTCTAAACCACCAGGCTACAACCTAGAGTGGTCACGTGTTACCCCAATACAAGATGCACTCGTAACTGGGCCCCCAGCCAAAGCATCGCATCATGACTATCACCTAAAGCTGTGTAGAATCCTCCCTCACGCACCAACACTGGACCAAATCTGCCTGGCGCGCATCACATGCCACTAGGCGGAAACTGGGTCGAGACAGCTTGGCGGGCATCACACACCGCCAGGCACCACACGCCTGCAGAATCCTCACTACACCGTCACCGCCTGGCGGACTCCACCTTACCGCCAGGCACCCTGTGTTGTCCGTCACCGCCTGGCGCATCCATCACCAGCCGCCAGGCGGCCGCCTCCCTCCAGACCCTTTGTTTCACCATTTCGCCTGGCGGGACCATCCCTGCCGCCAGGCGCCCTGCGTGCAGAGTGACTATTGTCACTGGTTTGTGACTGTATCGCCTGGCGACTCGCTCACGCCGCCAAGCGCCATACCAGTAACGCAATGCTACTGGTTTTTGACACTTAAAACAGATCCCAATGGACCTCAAATCATACTATACTCCAAATTATAACACCAAAATGATTTTCCCGTCATACATTTATAACAAGAACACATCACACCCATTTAGACATGCCAACAAACCATTTATCAATATGCACATCTCTTTGTCAAATCACTAAAACTACCAACATAGTATACACTCTTTGAAACTATGCAACAAGGATGGATATGAAATCAGCCACTTTATAGCATTACTCAAAGTCATATACTCACAATTAAAATTGTGATATGCACCTGTACAACAACACCTATTACCATTCTCAGTTGCTAACATACAATCCATCAACAATAATGCATATACAACTTCACAATTCACATCACCAACGAACCCACACAAACCTATCTAATCAAGAATACCCCACGTTTTAGGGTCTACAGACACATACTCATAATATTGTTGTTACCATGACTTGGAACTAAATTGCACAAATACGGGTATAACCAAAATATTATTTCCCAATCAATATATATATATATATATATATATATATATATATAAAAATATTCAATTCATCCAACTCACCCAATTTCGTCTCATAATTACTACCAATTAATATACTTTCTGAATCGCATAATCAATTATCCCCATATAGCCAATGACTCATAACATCCTTCACGGCTTTCCCTCATTTAACCTCTTTCAGTATCCAAATTATACCACGTTCGTTAACCCAATAAGTAATTAATCACATATGTATCAATTTGTCAATTCAGCACCCAATAATACACATCATACAGTTCATGCTTTATTCATACCACCATCTTTCCTACCAAAACCAGTGTAACCCATGTTGACAGTGCTTATGTTTATTTATCCTGGCCCCAACAGGAATCCTTATCCCCATATCCATTCAAGAATTCATACATTTGCAGAACCATAACATACACAGACATCTATATTCCTTAAATTCTCATGTAAGCATATGAACATCACGATAATATCACAAGCACCCCCAAACAGATTCAAAATAGCCAAAAACAGCATCACAGTGTTCGTGCCGCCTGGCGGTTCATCCTTTGCCGCTAGGCGGTTCATAGCTGATACCCAGAAACTAGGTCTGGTGCTTGTGTCGCCTGTGTAAGACCCGTGAAATTTAATTAATTAAATAATTAATTAATTAATAAATGTGGGTAGGAGAATTAATTATGACATTAATTATAAGTGGAATGACGTGGAAAAGTGCTAGCTCAAATGGTTGAAAGTACTTTGGCTTGTGTGAGAGGACTTGGGTTCGAATCCTATGTATGCCATTTTGCATTATTATTCATTGTTATTTTAATATAGCACGATCATGTGGTGAAATAATATGTGGATTGAATTATGATTGTTAGCATGAAATCTGAATTGGTTAAGTGGTTTGATATTGTTTAGGGAAAATTCATGGTTGTGGGTTTGAGTCTTGGAGAATGCATATTAAACTTTAATTTTTGATATTTTTGGCTTTGGTTTGAATTTGAAAAGTTGAGGAACATCCTAGTGGAAGGGCAGAATAGAGGTGGCTGTGAAACTGACAATAAAGGGACAATGAATGGGAGTTAACCACCATTAAGTGGTAATCTCGTTTTAGGTTAATAACCTAGGTTTAGGCACACTGTGAGTTTTGAGGGTGATCTTTGGGGTTGCATTGAGAGAGAAGGCTAAGGAGCCAATTGGTGAAGGGAGGACACTAAATCGTCAAGTTTTAAGCAAAGAAAAATCAGGTTAGGGGAGCTGAACCCGCTTCTTTGCTTATATTAATTTATCTTGTGTGAAAGCATGAATTATTGAAGGTATAATTTGGTAAATTGAATGAGTTTCGGGTTTCTGGGAAATTTCCAGAAACCGCCTGGCGGGCTGTTCATAGCCGCTAGGCGACACATGTTATTATACTGTATTTTCTGGGTTCCATGAGGAACCGCCTGGCGGTGAACCTCTGTACCGCCAGGCGCCATAAGCTTGTACCTAGTTTCTGGGTTTTTATGATGAACTGCCTGGCGATCATGCACACCCGCCAAGCGGCACGAGCGGAATTGGCTCGGTTTTGGGGTTTTGTGTGATCTGAAGTGATTCTGATCGGATGGGAGTCAAGAGTTAGTGATTTAAAGATGATATAGAGTCTTAATCGATTGAAAACCAGTACAAATGATGGGTAAAATTGATGGAACAGTGCGGGTGAACCTTAGGGTTCATATTGCGTTGCTTCTTATATGAAATTGGTTGTAAAATGTGTTAAACCCTGTGCGCGGACTTTGTAGGGATTAAGGTGATTTGTATGTCATATTTATCATGAGTTTGGATATTTTGATTGAGATAGATGAAGGGGGAATCTCAGAAAGAAGTATAGGAAGCATCGCGGGGGGGGGGGGGCTGGGAGTTTGGGAATTTTGCCAGAATGATTGTACCGCCTGGCGGCACGGGGCCTACCGCCAGGCGCCATCTCAGCAGTAGTGCGTTTGCGTGCTCATCACTATGGTGTTAGATTTGGGGTGTTCTGGTGTTCAATGAGGGAAGGAAATGGAAATTTGAAATGGTTAAAGGGGGAGTGGATGACGTTAGTGTATAGTGACCCAACTAAGGTAAGGGTATTTGCAATCTATCTATAAACTGAATATTTGGTGTATAAAGTAGTGAGAGAATGGTAATTAGAAATATGGAAAGTATGTTAGTTGGTAAAATGCTTCAATACTGTCAGGATCTTAATAAACTACCCACATGATGGGTATTGGTTTGGAAGGACATGGATGACCCCCAACGATCGGGGAAGTCTCTCGGCGGAGAATAATTTTCGTGGGAGTGTGGCATAAGGGAATAGTTGTATATATTCATTCAATATATGATATTTGGCACTGAGGTAGGAGAGGAATTGGATAAAAAATAGGTCTGTGGGTATGGTGCGAAGAATCCCTGACCCAAACCAGTACTGTACAAGTATTGTTATGGCGCCTGACAGCAGAGCTGGGTCCGCCAGGCGACAGCGGGAAAAACAGGGGGTTGATGGTGCAGGAGGCGCCTGGCGGAGGGGGAGGCCCCGCCAGGCGATAGCGACACGAGCAGTGGCGCTTGGAACAGCGTCCGCCTGGCGGTGTGAACTGTCCTGCCAAGCGATGGTTACAGACCTTGTGAGTCTTGAGGCGCTTGGCACCTGGCGGTACGTGTCCCCCGCCAGGCGGTCTGGAAGTTGTGGCGCCTAGCGGTACGTGTCCCCCGCTAGGTGATTTGGCTGCTGTAAGTCCTAAGTTGTTGGACTTTGTAGGGTGTTCTACAAGGCTTTTGGTGGTGCTTTAAAGGTAAGATTGTTGGGTTCCTTGAGTTGAACTCGGAACGTATCCCTTGAGTTGAGCTCGGGATAGGGGTTAAACACGTACATTCCTCGAGTTGAGCTCGGAATGGCATCCCTCGAGTTGAGCTCGGGATGGCGGATGAACACGAGGAACCCTTGAGTTGAGCTCGGGTTGGGGAGTGTTGCCGGTGTGAGTGTGCTGGTTGTGGCTAGTACGGATGGGTCCAGTTAGATTGCCCTCCTCAGTTGTTGACTGACGAGTTTGGTAGTCTTGGGACATTACGGACTATGTTCGTAATTGGGAACTCCACCTGGGGTTGCGGTGTGTGATCCGTAGCATTGGTTCTCGCACGTGCTCTGTCGGTTGTGGCCGGTAGGTTTGGCAGCAAATTACCTTGAGGTAATCACTAGAAGAGGTAGAACCCGAATGGTCTGGTTGTGGTCAGACGTTAGAGAATTGGTTAAGAGATGGTGCTTTGTTAATTGTGGAGCTTATATCTGTTAAATTGGTTATATGATATTTATGATGATGTATGTTGTTTTCATAAGCTCACCCTATTTGCTTGTGTTTGGCGATGATCGTGTACGCGGTACACGGGAGCAGAGGATGTTGCTGCAGGTGGAGCCGGTGATGCTTAGTTGCGAGTGGGGGTTCTACTGGGAGAAACTTCTTATATTTACTTTATTTGTTTTTGGAAACTGTTGTAAACCCTGATGGGTGAAACTATAACCATGTTGTTTTGGTTTATGGAATAGATGTTTATAAACCTTATGCGAACATTTAATAAATTTTAAATTTCCCGCGTTTTTGGGAAATGAGGTTATTCATAAATGCAATATCTTTATATATTTAATCGTTTTATTTATTTGAACCAGTAATATCCTGACGGGATGTTACAGCCTGGCGATCACGCACGACCCGCCAGGCGGTTTCTGGAAAAATTCCAGAAACCCGATTTCATCTCTGATTTTCACGTAAATTGCAATCCCAACCCCGCATACATCACGATTCAATCAATAAAAAAACATCAAACAATCAATAGGAACTCCCCTAACCTGGATTCCTTGCTTAATTTGATAAATTCTCTATTTCCTCCTTGATTTCCAATAGCCTTCTTTGCTCTTCTTCCAATTCCCTTCTTCCTATCAACCCTAACTGAGTTTTCAATTTGAATTTGCCTATACTCACAGCACCTACCAATGGCAGACTTCCAACCCCTTCTCTCTCCTTATTTGGTCTCTTTAATCACACCTTAATTAGGGTTAATGACCATAAAACGAAAACTAAGTATTTAGTGAGCTTAATGATCATTCAATGGTGTTTAGAGATACTTTTCCAGTCATCCTAGCTGCCCTCTCATGGCTAGGGTTTGTGTGACTCTTCATGTTCATTTCAAAATTGAATTTGGCAAAAAGAAATTATTTTATCTAAGCTAAGATTCAAACCCATCACCACACAATTGCAATTCAAGTGCACAACCAATTCAACCAAGTCATATTACATGATAATATTCATACATTAAATATTATATCCTTACTTATCACACCCAAGCATCTCTAAAAAAAATACTAAGAATTAAATAACACCCAATTGACACACATAGGTCATACTCAAACCCAAGTCCTCTCACACAATTAAAGTACTCTTAACCATTTGAGCTAGTACTTTTCCATGTCATGAAGGTTAGCATTTAATGTCATAAAGACTTCTCTTACCCGCATTTATTAAATAATTATTTATTTAATTATTTAAATTTAACGGGTCTCACATCAAGAGACTTATAAAATTAAGGTGCTTAAAATGTTCTAAATGGACAAGTCATGTCCATTATGCACTCCAATAGTTGTGAGGTCGTTAGATGTTGATAAATATTTTTCTTAGACCTCTAGAAAATGATGAAGATCTTCTTGGTCCAGAAGCATCATATCTTAGTGTCATAGAAACACTAATGTATCTTGTTAATTATACTCGATCTAATATTGCATTTGCTGTAAATTCGTTAAGCAAGATATAATTCTTCAATTACAATAAGAAAATGGTTTGGAGTAAAACATATACTTTGTTACTTTAAGGGTACTACGAATATGAGCTTATTTCATTCAAATGATTCAGATTCAAACCAATGGTTATGTATATGCCTGTTATTTTACATATTCTCACAATGTCACAATGGTTGATCACAAACAAGATGTTTGTTCACATGTGGTAGCACAATGGTTTCATGAAGGTATATGAAATAAACCATAGTAGCAACATTGTATAATCATACAGAATTACGATGAAAGTTGTGAATATGTTTGGTTAAGGTCTATAATTCAACATGTGCAAGAAACTTGTGACTATCCCCGACAAAGATGGAATCAACCGCCATATATGAAGACAATAGTGTATTGTTCAATTGAAAGGATGATATAGATATCCAAAAATTCATTCATGTGAAAATATGGCAGGTCTATTTATGAAGTTTTTGTCAAGAAGAACTTTTGAGCAAATGATTCAAAAGTTCGGACTCCGTCACCTTAATGATGTAAATTTACATGAGGGGGAGGAATAGAATATGTGATGAACAATATTGTATTAAAGAATACAAAATGTTGTACTCTTTTTTCTTCCCTAGCTTTTTTCTATCCCAAAGGGTTTTTCCTAGTAAGATTTTAACGAGGGCACATTCTTTTATCAATGGATACTCAAGTACTCAAGGGGAAGTGTTATGAATTAATGAATTAATAATTGTCCATTCATTTGATACATTTACTCATATGATTCATTGCTCTTTATGTAAATATTTGTATTAACTATGTTGATTTTTGTTTCCTTATTGAGTACATGTTGTATCTATAAATATGACTCTTCGTATCAATAATAATACACAAATGAGTTGCTCCTCATTCTTTCATTCTCTATTCTCTATTGTTTGTCTCTTATTATCTATTATTCTCTCTGTTATTCACTTTATTTCATAACACTATAAATATTATTATCATTATTATTAACTATAATTATTTTTGTTATTATTATTACTATTAATTTTATTACCATTATTATTATTATTTTTATCACTTCACGATATTATTATAGTAGTATTATTATTATTATCATTATTTTTACTTTTAGTATTATTATTATTATTATTATTATTATTATTATAATTAGACACACATTTTAAATTTTGTTTATGGGATCATATCTCAGTTACTTACTCTTTCTATTTATTTTGTTGTTCATTTTATCTTTATTATTATTTTTACTAGTGGTGTTATTATTAGAAGTGTTTTTTTATTATAAAAAAAATATTATTATGCTAAATACTTTGCTAAATATAGTTTTAAACTTTTAATACTTTTATAATTTATAATTTATATTAATGTTATTATTAGTATTTTTAATGGTTAAATAAATATAATAACAATTATATTATCATTCTAAAAAGATTTGAAAAAAAAATTGTGCACACGCACAGGTCACATGTCATTATAATTATTTCAGAAAATCAATCAATTGCATCATATTGTGATATCAATTTTATTTATTATATCTAAAATTGTAATTATTATCATATCAGTTAGATTTACTACTTCCTTACTTTAATAATAACATTTACAACAATATAACATAATTTTTATGATATTTATTATTTTATTTTTAAATTATTATTATTATTATTATTATTATTATCAACTTTAACTAGGAATGACAAAAATATTCACATTTGTGGGTATCTGCGGATAAAATCTGTTGCGGATAGTTAGTACCCGCGGATAATAAATATCCACAAGTAGAAGGTAGCATGTATTTTAATACCAATTTATAAACGGGTCAGGTGCGATATCATACTATCCGTACCTGCCCCTACCTATTACCAGCAAAAAGTTAAAGTTAAAGTTAAAATTAAAATTTAATTTATATTTTATTAATTTAAATTTAATTAAAATTGAAATTAAATTTATATTTTATTAGCTTAAATTTAACTAATTTTAAAATTTTATTTTATTTTATTTTTTATAATTTTATTCAAAAATTTTATGAAATATATATATATATATATATATATATATATATATATATATATTTAAATATTCTAGGGTATGCGGGTTTTAAATAAATCTACATATATTTTCTAAATAAGTATCGAGTGAAAAAACAGGTGGATTTTTTTTTACGGGTCGGGTTGCGGGTAGGTACTATCCATACACGATCCAACTAGTTGTCATCTCTAAGTTTAACTATAATAATAATAATAATAATTAATATTATTATTACTATTATTATTATTAACTATAGTTATGATTATCATTATTATGATCAACTATAATTATTGTGATCATTTTTAATATCAACTATAAGTATTATTATCATTATTATTAAGTATAATTATTGCCATTATTATTATTATTATTATATTACTATTATTATTATTACTATTACTATTATTATTAATAAAAAATAATTATCATAATTATTTTTATTATTTTTAATTATTATGGTCACAATTTAATTTTACTTACTATGTATGATCATGTTTCAATTTTGCCCTTCTTATTTATTTTGTTGTTCATTTATCTTTATATTTGAAAAATTATTTTAATTCAAAAAAATAGTTACTAAAATTAGTAAAATAATAAAACTAAAAATGATTTTTTTATCATAAATAATTATTTAAATTTAAAATATAATAACTAAGAGAATAAAATTGAAAAAACAAAAAAGGACACCAAAGATGTTTATATATGTAGTTGTATTATTATTATTATTATTATTGTTATTATTATTATTATAGTGAGACACATATTTTACTTTCATTTACAATGGGATTATATCTTAATTGTTTGCACTTTTATTTGTTTTGTTGTTCATTTTTACCTTATAGCTGTGTAATTATTTGAATTAAAAAAAATAGTTACTAAAATTAGTAAAATGATAAAATTGGCAAATGATTTTTTATTATGAAGAATTATTTAAATTTAACAAATAATATTAAGATGATAAAATTGTAAAAACAAAAGACGACACAAAAAATGTGTATTCTTTAAATATGTAGTTGTTTTATTATTATTATTATTATTATTATTATTATTATTATTATTATTATTGCCACTATGATTACTATAATGGTATTATTATTCTTATTCTTATTATTATTATTATTATTATTATTATTATTATTATTATTATTATTATTATTATTATTATTATAGTTAAACACACATCTTAATTTTATTTACTACAGAATCATATTTCAATTACTTTGTCATTTTTATTCGTTTTGTTATTGATGTTTATATATAATTATAGATTATTATCGTTAACATTAGCTTTAGTATTAGCACGGATATTAATATTTATTGCATAAATATTATTATTATTATCATTAGTTTGTTATTATTGGAATCATTATTATTTTTATTATTGTTATTACTATTTATAGTGGTGTTATTACTACAAGTTTTTTTTAATTATAAAAAATGTTGTTATACTAAATACTTTTGTTAAATAGATTTTAAATCTTTTTAAAATTTATAATTTATATTATTATTAGTATTTTTAAAGGTTAAATAAATATAATAAGTATTATATTATTATTCTAAAAAGATTTGAAATATAAAAAAAACCATGCATACATGCATAGGTCAGAGACAATTATAATTATTTCGTAAAATCAATTAATTGCACCATATTCTAATATCAATTTTATTTATTATATTTAGAACTAAAATTATTATCATATCACTGAAATTTACTACTTCATTACTTTAGTAATAATATTTACAATAATATAACTTAATTTTCATGATATTTCATTACATAATATTTTCACTACTTTATTATTTTAATATACAAAAAAAAAATACAACCCGTGCGTATAGGTTAGTGTACCAGAGAGACAAAATTGTTTCATTTAAAAAAAGTGGGACTAAATTAAACAAAAATAAGAATATAGGACCAAATTGAATATAAAACATTAACTCTTACACGTGACACGTTGTTGGGTTGACACATGGACATTTAAAAATTTTAAAAAATAAAAAAAACAAAAAAAAATCACGAAGTAGCATGTAATTGTCATTATTCATTATCGTTAATTATTTAAACGGTGTTAGCAAAAAAATACCAAATTGAACAAAATTGACGAAAATTGATACATATTTGAACACAAAAACAAAATTAGAACTGATGTGATAAAACTTGACAAAAATTGAGACAAAAATATATTTTAACCATTTTTAATTCTCTTTTGTGATAATTTGAAACATGAGTAATTGTCGTACTCGAAGAAATACTTTAAATTTCATTTTGATTTATAAGAAATATTTTGAATTTGATTTTGATTTATAAAATGTTATTAATTATTGTTGGTATTTTATTTTGGGGTGCTTGAATTGAACTAGTTATCATAATATTTTTATATGTTTAGAAAATGAATTTTAGTTTAAATGATTGTTTCATTCCGTGTATTATACAAGTGTAAATGAGTATTTCAAACTTGTTGAAATAAATAAAATAGTTATTTCTAGTAGAGATGTCAAAATGGGTTTCAATCTGTGAGTCAACTTGACTTCCATGGATTCGAGTTAGGTTGGGTTGAAAAATATTAAATTTTTTTAAAAGTGGGTTGAACTCAACCCGGCTCGCTTAACTCATTCTTTCTTTAATTTTTAATAATATGTCTTCCATTATTTATTTTATGTTATTTTAATACAAATTATTAAGTATAAAACTAAATTTATTATTTCAACTAAAAAATAAAAAATAGAAAACATTAAATTTGTATATTTCATTTCAAAGGACTCGTACCGCAACCACGATTTATATTAGAAGTCGTCAATGAGAATTACGACTTCCTGTCCCAAGTCGTCGAACTTAATACAACTTCATTTCTTTAATAAAAATAAAATAAAATACTATACTATGTTAATATTAATATCACACTGAAGTCATATTTGCTGTGTACGACTTAGTAAAATCATATTCATGGCTAGTGAGGGATCTTGACCAAAAGTTTTGGAGGAGCCAAAATAATATACTTAATGTTTATATATTTAACATTACTATCACTAATTCAATAAAAATGAATATATAATTTAGTATACCTATAACTATAAAAGAAACTACACATATCTAAAGGATTGTCCATTGTTTTTTCATATTCTTGAACTTATCAAATAATTCAATCATAACTAAAATTTTCAGCTTTTTTTTTTCAATATAAATAACTATATTATCTGCAAAATATTCATTTTCCATTTCACTAATGTGCACATATCGATTCAAAAGTCATCACAAGTATTTCATTTCATTATTTCATTTCATTGTTATGCCTCGAGCAACGATATTGTCCTGTTTTGATCTTTACTTTTCTTTTATCACTTTTAAAAAATGAATTTATTCTTTTGTTTTTCATCAATACAACTATTTAAAAAACAAGTTTAAGACTAAAAAATAATTTATCATAATCTAATAAAAAATTGAGAGACATAACTACTAAAAAAATGATAATCAAGTCTACTAAAAAATTGTCTATGAAAAATCATATAATACATTCCTTACTCTTTTATATTCGTAAAATGTAATATACAAAATGTCATGAGATAAAAAATAATGTTAAATATTAAACAAGTATTTCACTATCAAGCAGTGGCGGATCTTGACCAAGAGATTTGGAGGGGCCAGAATAATTAATTTTTTGATCATCTGATTGGATCATTAGTGTAATGCTTTAAAGAATGACTCTTCCATCAAACAATTGGATGTTAGATGTCATATTGGATCATTAGTATAATGTTTTAAATGCTTTAATGATGTGAAGAAGGTTAAGAAGAAGTATAATTTATCTTGTTTTTATCTTCACATATAGTTATAACTTTTACCAAATGAATATTGTTCATCAATATACTTTTTTTTAATATATTACAATAATTTATCATAATCTAATAAAAGATTGAGAGACATAATTATTCGAAGAAAAATATATTATAATCAAGTCACAATTAAAAATCAGTTATAAAAAACACATAATACATTATTTTTTGCTTCTATAATCATAAAAAATGAGTATTCAAAAGGCTCGTGAGATAAATGTTTTTTAATAACTATTAAAATAATATTTCATCATCAAATGAGACAAGAGAGAGTTACATTATTTTTCTTCGAAAAATGAAGGAAACAAATGAGAAATGAGAGCAAAAATAATTAGTATGTGTTTAACTTAATTTCTTCTTCCAAAAAAAAAATATGAGAGTAAGACATTAGTATAATTTTGTGAAAAATTAGAAAGGCAATGACAGAAGAAAATAAAAAAATATCTTAATAAATGTTTGTTTTAATTATTGTTTTGGTTACTGTTACTAAAAATGTTAAGTTGGTTCCCAGTTTTTTAGTCTGAATTTAGTTTCAATTTTTTAGTCGCAATTTGATATTTTTAAACAAAAACAGAGAACAAAAGAATAATTAAACCTAAATATTTTTATTTCTTATTATATTTAATTTTATGTTTTATTATTTATTAACATTACATGTTATATTTTATAAAAGAAATAAAAAGACACAATTTAATTTTCATCAATTTTTAAAATATACTATCTACAATTTTAAAAATTTCAAAAGTTTAAAAAATTTTAAGAATATATATAATTTTTAAAAAAATCAAAAATTATTTGGGGGGGCCATGGCCCCTCCCCGCTACCATGAAGCTCCGCCATTGCTATCGAGTGAGACAAGAGAAATTTATTTTTTTTTTTCTTTAAGAATGAAAGAAAAGATATAAAAAATAAGGACAAAAATAATGAGTTTTTGTTTAACTTGTTTTCTTCTTCTTCGATAAAAAAAGTTAGGTAAGGGTGAGAGATGAGTACAACATTTGAAAAACTCGATAATGGGAAGAAAAAATGAAAACTATCTTAATATTTTTTTCTTTATTATATTTGATTTTATGTTTTAATATTTATTAACATTAAACATTGTACTTTATAAAAGAAATAAAAGAATACCTAATTTAATTTTCATTAATTTTTCAATATACTACTACCTAATTTAAAAAGATACATATAATTTAAAAAATTAAAAAATGTACATAATTTAAAAAAATTTAAACATATATAATTTTAAAAAATTAAAAAAGTTAAAAAAAAATTAAAAAAATTTGAGAGGGGCCATGGCCCCACCTGTTACTTGAAAGCTCAGCCACTGCGTGACGTACACTTATTCTTTTAAAATCGTATAAATCTCATACAACTTGTCCATATCGATAATTTTTATTATCAAATATAAATTCTACCATAATGATAAAATAACCGTTTAATTACTTGTTAACTAATAGCTATATACTCTAGTTTTTAGAACAATACATTTTGAATTATAGTATTTTTTTTTCTACATTTGTCTCTTCTTTTATTCTTCTCATGATCTTATCTAATGGTATAGAGTTTTTTTTTTCTCAAGTTTATTATGTATTTTCTTTACCATAATTCCAGTAAAGAAATTGATGAGATGAAGAGTGGCAAATATGTATGAAATAATTAGTCTTGAAAGAACAAGAAGTATTTTCAAATTGTATTAATATAAAACTAAAAATACTTCAATATTTAAAATTATAAAATTAAATTAAGCAGAGATAAATTTTGAAAAAAAAAAATATAATATTTTTGTTACCGCCTAACACTTGAACTTAATCCGCCTGAGTTGATTTGATCTAAATTGACTAGAAAGAAATTCTAAACTCAACTATAACTAAAATATGATCAATTTGTATATATTTTATTCTGAATCTAGGTCAATTCAAATAAAAAATGCTCCTGCAGCAAAAATAGAATTTAAAGAAAAATAATAAAATACAGATAAAGTATATAATTTGATATATCTTACTTCCACTTAATTATATATAAACACTAGTGTTTATTTTTCTCCAATAAATATTATAAAGTTGATAACTCACACTAAATTGTAAATCATCTTAAAGTCCTTGCTCTGTGTGGTGATGGGATATTCATTCTTCTAATTTTCTTCCAATAAATAAATGTCAATTTGTTGTCTCAATTGTTAAAAAAATCTCCATCTATATCGTCCAAATTTAAATAACAATAATTCGAATAACATCAAAACACACAATGAATTAAAATTTAAAGGTTTGAAATTTTGAATTGTATTGCCCAACAATTATTTTTTAATTATTTTTTTATTTTTATAACATATTACCCTACGAAAATAGATTAAAAACTTTTTATTTTTTTACATTATTTTCTTATTTATTCACATCAAAGATAAAAGTTTTAATTTATACTTGAATCTCTAATAATATTCTTAATTATAAGTCGCTTCTATATTAATACACTTTTGCAATCTCATCACGAAGCTATAAACTCTTTTGTTGTCATTCGTCTAGAAAATTGCATTCGTAAAAGAAAAACTTAAAATTTCATATTTCCGAGAATTTATAAATGGCACCATGAAGCTTTATTATCACATTCTCAACGTTTTTAACATCTTCTTTCTTTTGATTTTATTTTATCACCATGTACTTAAAATAACCAAATTCTCAACTTCAACAAAATCACTATGTCAAACGTGTTGGGAATAGTCTAAGTGTGAGTCAAAAAGTCCCACATTGGATAGAAAAGACAAAGTTAAACACTATATAAGAATAAAGACTCATAACAACATTGTCTTAAGGTTTTGGTGTAAAAGTGGTGTCTAAGGTCTTATATGTGTAAGACTAATGTCATATAACCATATAGAACCACAATCTCTCAATGACCATAACTATGTCATGACTATGACTATAAACCATATATGAAAAAAATATAACCTATCAAAATGTCACTATTATTTAAAGTAAGCAAAATCCATTACCATTCAAAAGTATTTAACAACTTCATCAATCATCAATAGAACCACATAATCTTGAATTTACCTAACTACATTGAATCGGGAGTTCAAATAATCATTCTTCATTTCTCTTAATTTATTGGAGCCCTCTATCACTTCTCTACGTAAAAAGTTATCATATTATTGGACAACAAAAGTTGATGATTAATTAATGAATAATGAGGATATTCATTGGGTGAAAGAGGGATTAGTCAAACTCAACAAGCTGAAGAAATGATTAAAAAATGGCATTATTTTTTACAAAAAATTAAAATTTTATTTATTTATTTATTTATTTATTATCTGATAAAGATTTAATTAAAGTCACCATATAAGCAGTAAAACCAGCATCAGAGAAATGTGAAGCACATGGTAAGGGCAACAGGTGGGCAAAATCCACGTTTGCTACTTGCTAGTCTGATGAAAAAGACGTGTGAGAGGTTTTTTGACTTTGAATGAAAAAGTTTGCTAATAAACAATCTTAAACTGCGTCAATTTTCTATTATCCTAAGATTGCATGGAATCTGCAACAGTCAACTAAATCAATCTATTTAAATAATTCATTTTGTTTGATTAAAAAAATTAAGTTCGAAGTTTTTTTTTTTTTTAAATAAATTTCCAAATAAACTCTCCCAACTTTATTTATTTAATTACACTTATTTACTTACATCTTTGGGTAGTCGAATTTGTATTGATGAATAATATTATTGGATTCTCTTCTCTCATCTTATTTTTTTTTATTAACAAAAAATTAAAAAAAAAACTAGTCTAAAATTTGATTTTTCATAATCTGAATTGTTAACACGAAAAATAAACAATAATTTAAGAATTAAAAAAGTAATGAGTTTGTTTGGATAACTTTTTTAAGTGGTTTTATTTGGAAAAAGAAATTTAAAGTTTGAATAGTTAAATATTATTAAGTTTCAACTTGACTTATTTAATTCATTTATACCTTGAATAATTTTATTTAATCCAACATATGCATTTTACTAGTTCTTTTAGAAGTAACTAAGGCTGGTATTCTTATTCTAAGTCTTATCTTTATTTATATTTAATAACTAGCTCAAAGTGAAAGATGATGGATAAATTTCTCTTTTACGATGAAGAAAAAGGATGATTAGGTTAAAAAAAGATTAAAAAATTTATTATCTATTTGCATAATGTATTTTATCTAACGATTTCATCGAATATATCATATTTAATTGCTACACTAAAAGAAAATGAAAGATGATGATACAAAATAATTGTAACATAATTATTTCATCATTCGTCGTATATATTGTAGACTTTTTGTAGAAATTGTTCTGCTACTATAATTGTTAATTTGCTTTTTCTCTTCTAATATACCAAAAAAAAAATTTGACTACTTTTAGGGTCTTTTTTCTTGGACTTCCAAAATTTCTTCTCCACCTCCAAAATTTCTTTAAATAAAAAAAAACTCTTCGACCATTAAAGTAAAGCCACGAAGATCACACCTTAAAATTATTTCAAGATGTCGACTTTCGAAAGTCAAAATATATTACCGTAAGTCAACTTTCAAAAGTCAAAATATATTACTAGAAGTCAAAATATATTATCGGAAGTCAAAATATATTACTGGAAGTCAACTTTCAAAAGTCAAAATATATTACCGGAAGTCAACTTTCGGAAGTCAAGATATATTATCGGAAGTCGACTTCCGAAAGTCAAAATATATTACCGGAAGTCGACTTCTGGAAGTCAAAAATTATTATCGAAAGTTAAAAAATTAATTTTATCTTAAATATTTTCAATTTTACTTAAAATTTATGTTTACTAAGTTTTAAATGTTTTTTATTTATAATTTTTTATTTTATTTATTTTTTATTTTTCATATTTCTTAATATATATTTTAAAAATAAAAATAATGAATATCTTTATATATAATTTTATTTTTATTTAATATATAAAAAAAATAGAAGTATAAAAATAAGTAAAATTAAAATAACATTAAACTTCAAATAAGAAAACAAAAAAAGAAAAAAATTATTCTGTTTTATTTAATTCTTTTTAATATTTAAATTTTATTTGAAATAATAAAACTTTAATATATATATATATATATATATATATATTAAATATGAATTTATTTTAATTATTTTTCATTTTAAATAAATTTATATTTAAAAATATAAAAAATATATAATTGAAAAAAAATTAAAAATAATGATTAAAATTAAATATTTAAATTTGAATAAAATTAAAAATAAATTAGGATGATCCTTAAAAGTAATACTTTAATTAAAAAAAGAAATATATATATATATATATATATATATATATATCATTTTTTTATATTTATAGTTTTATTATTTTAATTTAAATTATTTTTCAATTTATTTTTTATTTTTTCTTTAACATTTTTTTACTTATTTTGTATTTCTTAAAGTATTTTTTTTAAAATTTATATATTTTATAATATTTTATATGTGTTTTAAAAATAAAATAAAATTTTAATATATTTTTATTTATATGTAATTTTTTTTATGATGTATTAAAAAATAATTAAACTTTAAATTTAAGAAAAATGTAAAAGTAAAAAAGAATTATATGTATAGGTACCGGAAGTTGACTTCCAAAAAATAAATAAATAAATATATATATATATATATATATATATATATATATATTTTGTGGATCTCGACTTCTATTAATATATATATTTTGACAGTTAAAATTGGATATCAATTTTTGAAAATATCTTTTATCGAAAGTTAATATCTGAAAATAATGTTGGAAATGTGATGTACGTGATTTCATTTAAATAGTCAAAAGATACTTTTAGAGTTGTAAAAATTTTTGGAGGTGTAAAAAAATGTTTGGAGGTGTAGAAAGAAAGATCCCTTTTAAATCCACGACACTGCAATAATTTTTTGTTTTTGCAAAATTATTCATCTAAAAGGGATCGCATTTATTTTAAACCCAATCCAAGATTCTGGCCCAAAATACTAAGCAAGAAAGCTCGATGCAGAGCCCAACTCATATTTGAATAAGCTTGATTTACTCTTTCTTTTACAATATTTCCCAATAGCTTAAGCCCAGAGGAGGTAATAAAGATATTTAAATCATACTGGTAATAAGGATACTCCCTCATGAGTAATATTATATATAATAGATATTTTAATAAGATTGATTAATACTTCCTTATATTATTGACATAAATATGAAATAATAAAATAATGTAATTGAAATAAATTTGATCTAAGATAATAGTTTTTCAAATTATTTTAAATAATTTTGTTCCAAACAAAATCGGGACAGAATAACGAATCAAAAAATAATTTAAAAAAATAGTGTGGAGTCGTCATTATAATTTATTCTGGAAAACATTATGAAAAATCATAAAGATAAGTGCAAGAGATCAGATTTTGGGTCTAGGAGTTGGTGATGCATGGGGAAAGTAGTAACATCCCATAACTTTCATCCTAAGACAATACTTTTAGTTAAAGATGGAAAAGATGTGTGTTTTTCAAGATGTTTATTTTTTCCAAAAAATATTAAGAAAAGAATGTACAAAAGAAACAATTTTTTTTCTTTTTGGTTTTTTGAGCTGACAAGAATGTACTCCGATCACAATATCTTCATTCGTAATGAAAAATTAGGTATCTCAAAATTTTAAATGAAAAGACTATTTGAAAAAATGATTTAGTTTTTACTTGGTAAACCCGACAAGGATCGACCTCATTCCTACGAATTTCCATTCATAATGGAAAATCAAAGATCAATAGTTCTTAATGAACCTTTTAAAATATAGTTGATTTGATTTTTTTTTTTTATAATTTTGAAAACCTTTTATGTCTTTTGTATTTTTAGTTATTTGGAAAAGAAGATCATACGACGGGAGCGGCCGGACAAACACGAACACTAAAACTAAATAAAGAAAACTATGGCCTTCTTTTTAGTTATTTATATTTTTTAGAGAAAATATAATTGAGAATGTATGTCATACGACGTGAGTAGCCGAACAAACACGAAAAGAAATGAGGAAAACTATATTTAGCTTTTTTTAGAATAAAATATTTTTGAATAGTGGAACTAATGTCCATACAAAGAATACCAAGATTAGGTTTAAGAAAATGTGTACAATATGAAAACAAAATATAATGAAAATTGGTAATACGCAAATAAAAAAGAAAAAACTGGCAACGACATACCTTTTAAACTTTTCAATCCATATTCTTTTCTATCAATCTCACTCTTTCGTTTCGTACATATCAACTACTTTTTCTCCTTTCTTTTTTATTTTATTTTATTTTTATTTTGCCTCTTTCTTTCAGAATTTTGTTTTTCTGTCAAAAGATGTGTGTTTGTATGAGTGGTAATGGGGAAGAAAGAGGGAAGTGTAGAGAATATTTTATTTTTTTTCGATGCCTTTTCATATGAGAGACTGTGTATTTATATACCAATGTAATTCTAGCCTTAATTGTGATGAACAATATAAGGAAAGAATTAGTCATGATAGCAACACATTACAGGAATCACCAGCAAATTAGAGCATAATATCAATCATCTAAAAGAGATATTCCTTCTAATTATTAGAGTACTATCTTCTCTATCAAGAACAAGAACAAGGTAGAAAACAAAGAGTGAAGGAGGAAATATGTTGGGTTGCTGAGTTGATGAGAATCGGTGTGATAATTAAAAACATTTTTTTCCTTATTCTTCTATTTTTATTTTTTCTTTTTCTTTTTGCTATAATTAAAGTTTGAAAATCTTTAAAGAAAAATTTATTTTACCTTCTTTATTTGCCATTAACTATTTTTTTTTATTTTTTTCGAATATAAATTTATTCACTCGAACGAAATTGGGTATTGATAACTATCTCTCTTTATCTGCATAAATAAATTTTATTTGCTAGAATATAATAATTTAATGTAAATTCCATGAATTTTTTTATCCCCATCCAACATAGATTGATGTTCAAAAGATGAAATATCTATGTTAAAATTATATATTATTAGTTTAATATTTTCTCTTTGTGTGATTTTGATTAAGTGATGTATTATAACTTTTATTAGTGTATAAAATAAGAGAGTTTATTAGAATTTAAAAAATTAAAGTAAACATACATTTTTTAAAATATTTTTAATTTGACTATTTATTTGCCTTTTACATTTTTAAAAAAATATTTTTTAATTTTATGAACAATGTTTGATTAGTATTTGCAAATTTAATAAATATTTTGGTTCTCATGAATTATTATGTGTCATTGTAATATGAAATGTATACAATTGAAATATATACAATTATAATTTTTTTCTAAATATCTAATATTTAATAAACAAACATTCTTTTAATATTGAATATTTGATTATATTATTTTTTCTTTACCGTAATTATGTATTATTTTATAAATATTAATTAAATAATATTGAAAATAGTGAAAAAAATAGGTATGGGTATGAGTACGAATATATACACGTTAACCGGTAGGAGTGAGGATGAGACAAAAATTTGATACCCATTGAGTTTAGATATAGGATATGTGATAAATTTTTTTTTATCTATTTGAAATAACGAAACCGTCCCGTCATGCCTCATTGTCGTCCTTGTTAGTAATAATGTTAAAAGACTAATTTAGACTTTAATTTACAAACCAATTATTAGTATTTTTTATTAATAATAGACACTATTTTAGGTGTCAGTAATTTTTAGATTATAAAATAATATTTATAATAGTCAACACCGTAAATAATTTTTTTTAGTTTCTAAATTTAATTGTTATTTAATAATTTTTATATACTGACATAATAAAATAAATACAATTTTAATATTAACAAATAGTATTATAATTTTCCAAACTTAAATAATTTCATAAATCTAACTTTCATATAATTTATTTTGTATTTTTCTTCAATCCAACCATCTCTATTTTCATTCTACTGTTCATATATTTCTTTCAAAAAGTTATCTGTATTTCCACATATTTTTGTTCATTTTTAACGTCTATTTTCTCTCTCTTTATATTAAACATACCAAAAAAAAAGTATAAGGAATTTTTTTAGAAATTGAATTTAGAAGTAACTTAACATCAGAAATATATTTATAAGGTGAAAATTAATATATATATATATATATATATATATATATATATATATATATATATATATATATATATATATATATATATTTATTATATAAATATTTTTATTTATATACT
>Ga0214544_1005339_pt1 | contig 24958 bp, 17 predicted proteins | sample CNSS3metaG_FD_160074 | JGI IMG/M metagenome (GOLD analysis project Ga0214544, IMG submission 160074) | Root nodule microbial communities from cowpea collected in UCLA plant growth center, Los Angeles, California, USA - CNSS3 | ecosystem: Host-associated > Plants > Roots > Nodule | place: USA... | reverse complement strand
AAAAACAATATATATATATATATATATATATATATATATATATATATATATATATATATATATATATATATATATAACTACGATATCTTCATAATTATATCTCAATAACTATAAAATGAATGAAAAGTATATAAACCTAACAGTATCACCGCACCACAGTCCCTGCACCCTCACAATCACTCACACGCACCTCACTCTATATACGCACACACCTACTGCGCACCTCATTAACCCATTTACTTGAGAGAGGTACTATAAAAAGCACACTCCCCCAATTTTCTTTTAGCTTCGATCTTCTACCGTTAAGGTTTTTCGTTCACATTTTTTTCTCCTTCATTTATTCTCCTGATTTGAATTTCATTCTGATTATGATTGGATTTGATTGAGTAATACTGAGTTGTGATTACGAAGAACATGTTTCACTCCTACTCTACATCTATCGGTGTTATTTTGACGTTATTCATTATATTTGTTGCTCGTTGCAGTTTAGGGATTTCAGAAGGGCTTTTGTTACTGTTTTGAGATATTAGTACAGATTATTGTAGGTGATGTGTTGAGGTTTACATTTGCGTATGAATAGGAAATTGAGTTTCTGTGAAAATATTGAAGAGTTTCATTGTTATTTTGCATTCGTGTGAAGTTTGTTTGAGGAAGTGATCCAGGTTCAGCTTCTAATGCTCCTTATCTGTTGTGTTTATTCTTTTCGGGATTCAACATTGCTCTGTGATTGGTTATTCTCTTGTGCTTTTGTTAATTTTAATTCTCTACTGTGATGATTAGGGTTTGGTTGGGTGTTATCTGTTGAGATTAGATTGGAGTATTGACGTTTGATTAACTTGGTGGTATTGATATTGGAGATTTTATGTCGAAGAAATGGTAGTGCGTTTTTCTTGGTTTAAGTTGCTTGACAGTGATGGTTTTGAATGAAGTTTGTAGAAGTGATTTTGGTGAAGTCCTATATTTCTGGTGTGGAAAATTTGGAAAATAAATGAATGTATTTTCTTTTTAGTTGTGATACTATTTGATTAATCTAATATAATTTTGGATCGTTATATTTATGTTAAAAGCCTGTTGTGGAATGTTTGATGATGCGTAAGTTTGAAAATTGTGTTTAGATGAAGTGAGGTTACTTGGGTACCCCATTCTTATGCGCTGCACCTTTATCCTTATACTATTTGCACCCTTTTTACTATTCTTGCACTTATATTTGATTTAAAGTTGGGATGAACTTACGATATTTTATCTTTTTAACAAGTTTTATTATTGGTTATTTTCTATTTTTTTATTAAAAATTACATTAAAATTGTGATAAAAATATCGAAGATTATTAATTATCATATCTAATCTTGGATTTGCTTGATAATTAAATATTTTTCTTAAAATAAAATTTGATTATCATGTTTAGTCTCGATCTTGCTTGATAATTAAATATTTTTTTCTTAAATAAAGTTTGATTATCATGTCTAGTCTCGGACTTGCTTGATAATTAAATATTTTTCTTAAATAAAGTTTGATCATCATGTCTAGCCTCGAACTTGCTTGATAATTAATTTTGTTTTCAATAAAGTTTTATTATTATGTATAGTCTCAGACTTGCTTGATAATTAAATATTTTTCTTAAATAAACTTTAATTATCATATCTAGTCTCGGACTTGCTTGATAATTAAATGTTTTTTTTAAATAAAGTTTGATTATCATGTCTAGCCTCGGACTTGCTTGATAATTAAATGTTTTTCTTAAACAAATTTTAATTATCATGTTTAGTCTCGGACTTGCTTGATAATTAAATATTTTTCTTAAGTAAATTTTAATCTCTAGTCTTGAACGTGCTTGATAGTTAAATATTTTTTTCTTAAATAAAGTCTTATTATCATGTCTAGTCTCGGACTTGCTTGATAATTAAATGTTTTTCTTAAATAAAGTTTGATCATCATGTCTAGCCTCGAACTTGCTTGATAATTAATTTTGTTTTCAATAAAGTTTTATTATTATGTATAGTCTCAGACTTGCTTGATAATTAAATATTTTTCTTAAATAAACTTTAATTATCATATCTAGTCTCGGACTTGCTTGATAATTAAATGTTTTTTTTAAATAAAGTTTGATTATCATGTCTAGCCTCGGACTTGCTTGATAATTAAATGTTTTTCTTAAACAAATTTTAATTATCATGTTTAGTCTCGGACTTGCTTGATAATTAAATATTTTTCTTAAGTAAATTTTAATCTCTAGTCTTGAACGTGCTTGATAGTTAAATATTTTTTTCTTAAATAAAGTCTTATTATCATGTCTAGTCTCGGACTTGCTTGATAATTAAATGTTTTTCTTAAATAAAGTTTGATTATCATGTTTAGTCTCGAACTTGCTTGATAATTAATTTTTTTAAAATAAAGTTTGATTATCATGTCTAGTCTCGGACTTGCTTGATAATTAAATATTTTTCTTAAATAAACTTTAATTATCATATCTAGTCTCGAACTTGCTTGATAATTAAATGTTTTTCTTAAATGAAGTTTGATTATCATGCTCTCGGACTTGCTTGGTAATTAAATGTTTTTCTTAGATAAAATTTAATTATCATGTCTGGTCTCGGACTTGCTTGATAATTAAATATATTTCTTAAGTAAATTTTAATCATCATGTCTAGTCTCGAACTTGCTTGATGGTAAATCTTTATCATGTTGACTTTCGGATTCACTTGATAAATAATATCTATGCATTAAAAATTTAAAATAAAAAATAATAATGATAAAAAGGGATATTAATCAAATTGAAGTTTTTAATAATTAGTTTTTTAGAAGAGAATTACGTAACCCTGATTTCTCATTTTTATGAGAATACGTAGGAGCAAGGTCAAACACCTTGTCAGGCCCAAATATAAAATTTAAAAAATGTTTTTCTCATTCATATTAATATGTTTTGTTTCTTTTTTATTGGGAAAACACATATTTTAAAATTACATTTAGTTTTGCACACTTGATTAAAAGGAATCGCCTTAGGATGAACGTGTGAGGTGCTAATACCTTCTCCATGCATAATCACTCCTGTACCTGATCCGATTTCGTAGACATTTTTTAGGTTTTCCATAATTTTCCAAAGACTACGGTAACAACTCTCTTTTATTAAATTTATATTTTAAAAAGATATTTTTTTTTATGTTTGTCGTCCTGTCACAATTTTTTTCCGAGGTTGTGACACCCTTCAACATATCTTTGCATCCATCCTAATTGAACATAGCATGATTAATCTTGTTGATGTCCATAAATATCATAAATCAGAAATAAAGTTTCTAGCCCCTCTATTAATATAGTTCCTTTTAGCTTTCAAAATGGGCTCATTGTACTAATGAAACATAGTACATAAAATTGTTTAAGGTTTAGGGTTTAGGGTTTCACCAGTACAAACAGGGGATTTGGTCGCGGTTATTTTTACTATTCTGCCCCAGTTTCAAAACCGAGACATATAAAGACGAGGCCAAAAAAGTCACTTTTTTACCTCAGTTGAAAACCGAGACATATTCAACAGCTACTGCCTCGGTTCTATAAACAACCAAGGCCTAATGAGCATTAAAAAAAATCAGAACTGGACTTTCTGCTTCGGGTATAGTTGCAACCGAGGCAGAAAATTGATTAAAATTAAAAAAAAATATGGGCTGAATACTTTCATCACTCTACAACCCAACAAATCCCACTTTTCCTTGTCCAACAGTTTCCAGCACGTGTGCGCCGCTCACCAACGTCGTTCAAGCCACCGCACCAGAACCTCTTCCACCATGGAAGCCACCATCTTCCTTCTCGTCGGCGAAACGCAACAGCCATGGAAGCTTCGCACCTGCAACCCACCACCATCTCCGTTCACAGTCGCAGCAGCCACAACAGCGGAAGCGCAACACCAGATCTGCACCGCCACCATCTTCTCACGGAACCACCGCGCGCCATTACAATAGCATTCTCCACGTCGCACATCACGCACCTGCAACAAGCAGCACCGGCACAACAACGCAGCACCAGATCTGCACCGCCACCATCTTCTCACGAAACCACCGCGCGCCATTGCAGCAGCATTCTCCGCATCGCACATCACGCACCTACAACAAGCAGCACCGGCACAACAACGAGGTGGACGCGCACAGCAGCGACGGCGGCAGTTGCGGTGGATACGCACAACAGCGGGGCGGACGCGCACAACAGCGGTGGCGGCAGTTGCGGTGGACCAGCACAGCAGCGAGGATGAAACAGCAGCGCGGATAAGAGGAACCGGTGGCTCACGAAGAGAAATGCGAAAAAGATGATATATTTGCCCAATTTTAAACCCTAGACAGAACCTTTCCCCTTCCGCTTTCTGCCTCGCGTACCCTAAACAAAAGCTTTTTTTAAAATGCTGTCCCTTTTTGGCTTAAAGTCTTGTTGGACCGAGGCCTATAGCACTCTTTGGCTCCGGTTTTGCGTGAACCGAGGCCTATAGTTGTCTTTGGCTTCGAGTGTTAGCTGAACCGAGGCATAAAAGTTGGCTGAAATTGCAAAAATGCCACTGCGCCATTATATGATTCGGTTCTTGGTCAACTGAGGCATATAAGGCGAGGTAAAAAGGAAATTCTGCACTAGTGTTTAGGGTTTAGGGTTTCTACATTTTGGGAGAAGGAAGGATAACAGCTTCGGTGACGCCTATTGCAATGATCGACGTCGTCGATGAAAACCTTGTGTGGAGGTCGAACTTGCGGCAGCGATGGAGCATTTCTCTTGTGGTGACTTGCATGAATGGAGGAGGTTGCCCTTGACGTGGACGAAATCCAGGGAGGAAGAAATCCTCCTCTAGGGTATTAGATTGGTGATAACGCTATCGTGAAGCAATCAAATTAATACTACTTATCTGTAATAACTTTATTATTGTTAAGAAAGTACCAAAAGAATAGTATGGGTAAAGTCATCCCTTAGTCGTCTCCCAACGAACACGCAATTGATTTCTAACAAGTTAGCTCTTATAAAAACTATACAAAAAGGGTTAATCAAATAAAATAAGAAGTAAAAAAATAAAGTTAGAAAAAGATAAAAAGATATAAAATAATGATAAAGAAAATATATTGATTCCATTGCTTTTTCAAAATAGATTCATCATCGGTTATCTAAAGATTATTACTCAATTAATTATTATTGTAGATTTGTAAATTAATCAAAGTAAAGTCTCAATTAATTTGTTGGCATTCTCATTTTTAACCAAAGTACAGTCTCAATTAAAAGTGAGAACTTTTAGATTATCCATAGTAAATTCAACCAAAGTACAATCTCAATCAAATTTTACTATGTCTAATCATGTGTATTCTTTTATCTCCATACCAAATAAAGAGCTTAATTAATTAAAGTCTCGACTAATTTTAGTTAGAATAAATTAACCAAAGTAAAGTCCCAATTATTGGAAAAAACTTATTTAATCACATGAATGTTTCTAAACAAAATCAAAGTAAAGTCTCAATTAAATTTAAAAACCCTTCAACTCATGTGATTAGCATGCATATAGATTTAAACACTTCGCTAATTATCTAGCATGTAAAAATCATTACTTTTACTTGATTCAATTATAAAAGACACAGAAAAATATAAATCACAATAATAATCTAATGAACAAACCAATTATTGCATTCTAACCTCAAAATCTATAATGAAATTACAGTGGTACCAACCTAAGAAGCTTAACACTTCATGGTATCAAAATAAAATAAAAATAGAAGAAGAATGGAAGGAGAGAAAGAAATTAGGCCCCCTAAGGGTTCCTAAACTCCAAAGTTTCGAGCCTTTTTTTTTTTCTTTCCCTTGATCTCTTTATATAGGACTTGGATTGAGTTTTTCTATTACTAAAATCTCTCAAATATCTTTTAAAATAAAGATAAATATTATTTATCTTTATAGAGATTATGAATAATTAACAATATTTGGAGAGATATAGACTATTTGACAAGTATAGTTTGTTGATAATATCAATATCTAATAAAATTAAATAAATTAATTACTTAAAGATATATGATAAATTATCACCAACTAATATTTTCATTAATATTTCAAATCAACAATTTGCAATCTCCTCCAATTATATTTTAAATAATCTAATATCTTTAAGATATACCCGTTTGTTATGGATATCTAAAAAGATTTAAGAAGATTTTTCCATAAGATTTGGTAGTTATTATCTTTTGATATTTTATGATATAATTAAATAAGATAATTTTTTAAAAATATCAAATAAAATATCTAAAGATATATTTTTTCAAATTATCTTTTATCATAAATATTTATGAATTATCAAAGTTCTTTTTCTAGTAAAAGTAGAGAAAATCGCAAGGTCCAATTTTTTTTTCTCGTTCCCTCTTCTTGGCTTAGCCAAACTTCTTCACTTTTTCAAGCTTTTTTTGTCTTCTTCATGAAATGTTTGACTTGGATATTTTGTGATTTTGATAATTTCTATTGTTTCATTGATCTTTAAGGTGTCATTAAGCTTTAATAAATTTATTTTCACACCTCAATAAGCTCAACTTAGCTGCAACTGCACTAACACACCTCAAAATATACAAAAAAAAAGTTATGCAACTAAAAAAATATTTTTAACATGTTTTTCTATCTCATGCTCAATAAACTCAATTACAAGAAATGTTATTTAAATCAATCTTTTAAGAACAAAATTCAATAAAAACAATCCAGAATTAAACATTAAGTTTGGTCCAATAAATTCATATTTGAGCCAAAAATTTACTTCTCTTTTTATCGACGGATTTATTGATGTACAATTCTATCGATAATAAACAATTTAAATTATCGACAGATTTTACCAATAAATATCAAGGTTTGTAATTACTAACATATTTTATTGACGAAATTATAATTTCTATTACTGACAAATTTATCAACAGAAGTCAACGAAGAAGCTTTGCACAAATAGCAAATGAAACTGTCAAGGGACACAAACCTTAAACCCTAAAACGATGACCAGACAAGTGGGATGAAAACGAAAATGGTGACAAGTGAGGTGAAGAGGCATGTGTTGAACGAGGTTATGAAGGTTAAAACGGAAATAGTGGAGGAGCCAAACCAAACCCTCGTAAGGGTGAAGAAGAAAGTGATGAGCACGAGGACATGAAAATTGAAACCAAAACAATCGAGGAGCCAAACCCAATTTCAAGCGCCCAATTGTCCTTCCTCTCCTCTCACACTTGTCACACAAAATTATAAGAAATTAATATTGTTTCCACATCTACAGTATTAAATCAATGTCTAATATTGTTTCATTGTTTTTTCTTTCGGTTTTGATTACTTTTTTTTATTTTTCACTTTCGTTATTTTTCTTTATTTTTAAAAAAAATTTCAATTATCAATTTTTAAAAGAAAAATTGAAAAAGTGAAGTCATCATGTATAAGGACGACTTTACTTTTTTCAAATAAAACAAAACTTCATCTAACATGACGACATTATCTTTTTAAAATAACTAAATAAAGAAATTGGTCGGGAGAGGACGACTTCACCTCCAATGTAGTCTTCCACCCTAACGACTTGACCCATTTTCGCAAAAAAAAATAATAATAATAATAAGAAACCCATTTATACAAATTTGACTTCCAATAAACCCCAAAATACAAAAAAGCCGACAAACTAATATTGTAGCTAAGTTGCACCTAGTTAGGGATTAAACACAACATAATATGGTAGTTAAGTTGTAGCTAATTAGTTAAGAATTACACACAACATAATGGTAGCTAAGTTGTGGTTAATTAGTTAGGAATTAAACACAACATAATATGGTAGTTAAGTTGTAGTTAATTAGTTAGGAAATAGACACAACATAATATAATAGCTAAGTTGTAGCTAATTAGTTAGGGATTAGACACAACATAATATGGTTGCTAAGTTGTGGCTAATTAGTTTGGGATTGGATACAATATAATATGGTATGTAAGTTGTGACTAATTAGTTAGGAATTAAACAAAACGTAATATGGTAGCTAAGTTATGGCTAATTAATTATGGTTTTAGTTAGGAAATGATTTTGTCGCATAGCTAAAAAATAAAACTTCTAATTAAGAAAATAATGTACAAATTATTCTATAAAAAATAATTTATTAAAGAAATTTTTAAAAACTATTAATAAATTATCAAAATATATTTTATTATATATAAATTAATAGTTTATTTGTAAATTATATTTATTATGTATGTTTTTTTCAAATGATATAACATTTAACGAATACAATATTTTGTTTTCCATTTATATTTTATTATAAAAAGTATTAAAACAATTGTTATTAATTATATTTAAAAGAAAATAATTAATTATTATTTTTTACGCTGTTTTTCTATATTTTTTATGTTAATTTTTTTTAAATAAAAGGATTATTAGTTCATTTATATTGTTACATATTGTTATATTTACGGTACAATTTGTTTTATATGTTTATTTTTTTTTTAAATTTTAAATATGAAATAAATTATATATGATACATTATAAATAAAAATAAATTGTATGTACGTATTTTATTTATAAAATATGAATATTTAATTTAATTTAATTATACACTTAAAATTAATTTAATATTTAAATATTTTTATTAGAAGAATTAATTTAAAAAAAATTATTGGTATTAGTACATAATTCTTTTATATATACATAAATATTACAGATAAAAGAGAATGAGATTAAATATAAAATAAAAATCAACAAATTAATAACATAAAACTTAATCATCTAGAACTTAAAAGTGTTTAACGTGTTTGGGACATTTTACTATTCGAAAACCATGTTTGACAACCTTCTACGTTTAAACAAATCGACTTTTCCTTCGAACAATTTCTAGATTACCTCACCTTTTGTTGAACTATTAGAGGTTTGCAATATAGGCACTAGAAACTGGCATTGAAGGCACCAAAGGCCTATGCTAAGAAATTAGTAGGGGTTTTTAGAACTTCCAGTTGCTGTTTGGGGTTTTCAAGACACACGTTATTGTCTGGGGTTTAAAACCTCTGCTATTGCTTGGGCTTTTGGAATTCTATTACTGCTTGGGATTTGGAACCCTCGTTACTACTTGGGGGTCTTCAAAACACATGTTATTGCCTAGGGTTTAAAATTTATGTTACTGCCTAGGCTTTTGAAAATCTTGTTATTGTCTGGACTTTTGGATTCCTTACTACTGCTTGTTGTTTTGAAAACCACGTTACTGCTTAGGGTTTGGAACCCATTACTAACAATTATCTAAAATCTCGTTAGTGAATCATTGTATTTTTCATTAAGTAACCAAATACACATGAAAACGAAATTTAGTGAAATAAAAAATTACTCACGGTACTAAATAATGAAATTTCTATTCATAACAACACCTACACAAATAAATTTCATCATCAAAGATCATAGCTAAAAAAATGTAAAGATACAATGACCACACATATCACATATTCATTAAATTGAGCACATGAAATTAAATCACAAATCGAAAGAGAACATAACAAAGATACACCACATATGATCATGCTGCACCAAACCCATGTCTAAGAGAGTTAATTTATCTATTTCCATTTGTGTTTCTTGAGTTAATTAATAGTTAAATGAGTTTAAACTTATCAAAAGTAATTCCAATTCAGAATTACATCAAAAAAATAAAATAAGATCAGTTAATAATATGTTCTCGTACTTTTGCAAGTACATGTGTAATGCCATTTCAAATAATTGAACATAGTTTATGTTAATTATACGTTCATATTTACTATTCTGGATCATAGTTAATTGAAGAACTTTGTTAATTATGTTAATAAATGCATACCCATTGTCGTTTCAGTTCCATGGCCTCCATTCATCCACAATTCCCAGAGACCGAGTCCAAGCCTTACTTCCAGTAAATGGTACACACATATCATGGTCACTGCTGTCATGAAAAGGGAGGACGTTAATTAATTGATCAAGAATTTCACAAAAGTAATTTATAATTAACCAAGTTCCCACTATTTTCACTAATTTGAAATATATATACACATGAGGATGTATAAATAGGAAGATGAGATTAGTTATGTACACTAATTTGGGCCTGAATATCAAATATTAGTATTAACTGTACAAACCTAGTTGCGTAGCTCTGATTGATTTATGTCGATTAAATCCTGTAATTATAATGTAATTGCTTTCCTTAATTATTGGCATTAACACTTGCATTTATAGGGGAAACCAGAAGCAAAGAAATCAACTCTTTGACATCATTAGGAGTGAGTGCTCCTTGACTGATGCATCTATACATAAGGACCAGGAATCTAGTTCACAAATTTGCATACTCAATAAAGGATGCAAAATAGCTAGAAAAAAACCGAAAGCAAACAATTTCCTTTAGAATTATAATTAACATGTTAGAAATCATGTACCTTTTCTTTTCAGTTAATGGGGTCAATGTATGCTTTTGCAGTCAACCTATTAAGTTCCCTAATGGGCGTAAAGTTAATTGATCTTGGAGAAGATCTCTTTTTATTTGTAGTGCTTAATCCAACAGGCATATTATTCATTGTGATGTAGTTAATTCAAGTAGTTACTATGTTAGTTAGTTTACATTTTGTTATTCTGTACTCAACTCTATAAATAGAGTTTCTGTTATACGTAATGGTTGTTGCTGTAGTAAAATTTTACAATTATATCAATTAGTTAATGTGCTTACCTGTTGTTCACTGTGTGAGTGTTTGACAGCTCTATCTTTTCTCTCTTTTGTCTTCTAACAGCGGTATCAGTAGCAGTAAGGTTCAGGAACGTGGTGCTATGACAAATGGAGAAGGAAATTTTCTGGCCAATCTTTCCATTAACTGCAAAAGAAAATTCAATTCAATTTTTATACGGACAAAATATGTATATAAAACCTTAAATAATTAAATAATTCTGACAAATTACGTACTAAAAAGAATTCGTATGTAAAACAGACATCAATAATTTTACATACGAAAAAATTTCATACGTAATGTTACATACGAAATAACTAAATTTAAACAATAAATTTCAACTTGTCGTTAAAAAAATATCAATATCAATGTTAAATACCTACAGAGCAAATATCATCTCCTTATACTCATATTATATAATTACATATATTCTTCCATCTCATTTAGAATCCATCCATCATGGTAGTTTTCACATTCAGGGACCAAAACCACTTCTCATATGCAACTAGTCTTCAGGGGTTTTTTAAGTCAGCATTTGGCTGTTAGCAACACTACTACTAAACTTTCATGTGGAAGCTAATGTTGCTCTTGGTCATTAAGCAAATTTGAAATTGTGAGAAATAAAAACATGAGGCAATAACATTTTAAACTCACCAACACCACATGCCCATTCCCTTTCCCACACTTTTCTAAGAGCCAAATCACAGTTATTGTTAACTAAATATAAATAATTTTCATTTATCTCTTATGTTTAATTTTATATGTTAAGTGTATTTTATAATTTGGCAAAATTTTTAATTTCACAATTAAAGCCACAACAACTCATTTGTTTTTTCGTATAGATATCACCAAATCTCAATACAAAAGTGCACAAAGAACCAACAATTCAGCCCATCTCCATTTTTTTCTAATAAGTACAACACACTACAAGAAAAAATATTTTTAACGGAGGTTTATTTTTATATTATCCAGGGTTAAAACCTCTACAAATTTAACGGGGTTTTGAAAACCTACACTATTTTATAAAAGTTTAATACTAAACCTTTGGAATTTATCAGAGATTTTAAAAATCTCAGTTAAGTTAATCCATTGCTAAAGTTATATTAACCTTCGCTAAATAACCCCGTTAAATGCAAATTTTTTTTTAGTAACAGGTGCATACATTTCCTTAAGCAATAATATATTTCCTAAGCAGACTAATGAAGGAAAACGTACTCGAAAGTTGAGAACGCATAGAGCCTTCCGTTTTGGGAGAAGACTATGACAGCTACTTGTGCATCATAAAGAACAGATAGCTCGTTTCCTTTAAAAGACCATTTCGAGGTTTCGAAAATGTCATTTGACGGCTTGTTGCATCCTCAATTTTCTTCATTTGAACCTTTCCCCTCACCATCTCATACTCAAAAACAAGTTGCATAAGCCCCTATAAAACAAAAATAGAGAAGCCAAAAATTCTCGTTAAGTCCTAGCGCAACAAAATGAAGTAAAACTTTTATAAGAACTAAGAAATAAGATAGTACAAAAAAATTAAAAATGAAAGGGACATAATTGTGGCTAGTGGAAGAAAGAATCGTGGCTAGATTGAGCCATTAAGGATTGTTGTTGTCACCCCTTGACCCAAGTGTGACTACTGGAAAAAGAAAGTGCTTCATGTCCTATAACTGCACCAAATCTATTGCACTGAATCTGCACTCTAAAGGAACCAGAATTGTGAATTTTGGTGGTTTTGACAGTAGGCTTGGAGGCTGTTTTACTGCAGTTTTTGGACTGTTTTCGTTTGCCAAAATACAAAGTTTCGTGCACACCGTGAGCTAGCTGAAGTTTCTATTCTGCGCCGCTTGGATACTGCCACCACATGAACCACAATTTGGCAATTGTGATAATTGCTTGATGATGCCAGCAACACTTCTCACAACACGTACTTGTGTACACCGAATGGAATTGTGTATAAAAGCTGGTTGCAAATAACTAAAGAGGGTCACAAGGAGAAAATGACACAAGGGTTAAATGCAACAACAAATACAAAATAATGTAAAACTCACTACAAATTGATTTTTCATTGGATTCACTCAACAGCAAGTGACTCCGATTCGTAAACACTAACAATCGATGGTCAGTGAACGAGAGAGAGCAAACGTGAGAAAGGCAATAAGCAACGAAAATCACCATAGATGAGCAAAGGAGGACGACCTGCCAACCAAGATCAAGCCTCAGGTGAAAGGAAATCAAAATTCTTTGACAAAACTAGTAGAGGTGGTTTCCGTGGCAGAGGAAGAGGTGGAAAGAAAGTGCAAGATTTAAGAAAGATTCAATGTTACAATTGTGAGAAGTGGAGACATTATGCAGTAGATTGTTGGCATGGAAAAGGGAAGTAAAAAAGGGAATTTGACTTGGAAGCACATACGGCTCAAGAGGAATAAGAAGAAAAACTAGTAATAATTATGGTTACTACCCAAGATGAAGAATTTGGGTCAGAAAACTGGTTTCTTAACACAGGCTATAGCAATCATATGATTGGCCATAAAAATTAGGTTTTGAATCTTAATACTAGCAAGAAGAGAGTTGTGAAACTTGCATATGATAATACAATTAAGGCTGCTAGAATTGGTGATGAAAAAATCAAGAGAGATGAAAGAATTATGGCTGTTATTGAAGGTGTGATGTATGTTCCAGGCATGAAATGCAATCTGCTTAGTGTTGGGCAATTAATAGAAAAGGGTTTTTCTGTATGCATGAAAAATGATATGCTGAAAGTATATGATTCAAAATTGAAGCAGATTCTGAAATCTCCACTCTCCAAGAGTAGAACCGTTCAGACAAGGTTTAATCAGATTGAAAGTCATTATTTGACTGCTACAACAGTGAACAAAACTGCATGGCTATGGCACATGAGGTTTGATCATCTTAATTTTCAGAGTTTAAGAAAATTAGTTGTTGAAGAAATGGTTACTAGTTTTGTGAAGGATGCTTGGTTGGAAAACAGTGGAACCCCTTTTAAATCACATATGCACATGAGAGCAAAGGATGTGTTTCATGTTGTGTATTCAGATTTCTATGGGCCATTTGAGGTGTTGTCAGTAGGACAAAATCGATATTTTGTCTCATTCATAGATGAGTATAGTCGCATGATATGGTTGTATCTATTAAAAGCTAAGAGTGATGTGTTCATAATCTTTAAACAATTCAAAGTGTTTGCTGAAAAAACAGAGGGGAAGAAGGTTGAAAATCTTTCAAACAAATGGAGGGGGAGAGTATACATCAAATGAGTTTGAAACTGTCTTCACAGAAAATGGTATACAACATGAGGTAACAACTCCATACACTCCACAACACAATGGCCTTGTAGAAAGGAGAAACATAACCATTCTTGATATAGCTAGAAGCATGTTGAAAGAGAATAAGCTTCCACATGAGTTATGGGGAGAGGTAGTGTCAACTATATTATATGTGCTAAACAAATGTCCCACCAAGAAGCTGGAAAATAAAGTACTAGAAGAAATCTAGTTTGACATGAAACCAGTTGTGAATCATTTAAGGGTGTTTGGGTTTTGTTTTATGCACATGTCCTAGATTCTAGGAGAAAGAAGCTAGAGGATAAGAGTAAGGTCATGGTGTTAGTGGGATATCATCTTACTAGAGCTTATAGATTGTATAATCCAATCACCAAGGAAATTTGCATCAGCGGAGATGTGTTTGTGAATGAAGAAAATTCTTGGGACCGGATAACTCAAAACAATAGTAAAAAGTAGGGAGTGTCCATGATGATTGAAGGAGGTGAAAATGGAAAATTTTGCAAATACTGGTGACAATGAAACAACACCAGAATAACATCAGCAGGTGCAAAGGGAGTCTATATAGAGGAGATTACCAAGGGCAATAGTGGGATTTGAAATCTTTCTAGATAATTTCGTGTCAAATGAAGAGGATTTAATGCACTTTGCATTACTTGCTGAAGCTGAGCCTATTAATCACCTAGAAGTTTGAATCCAGAGTTGTAGAGAAAAGCAATGATGGAGGAACTACAAGCCATTAAGCCGAGCTAAACATGGGTTTTAACAGAGTTACCCGTAAATAAGAAACCCATTGATGTCAAATGGGTATTCAAGTTAAAAATAAATTTGAATGGAATGATTTCTAAAGGGAAGGCAAGATTGGTTGCTAAAGGTTTTCTACAGAAACAAGGTTTGTATGGTGTAAAACAAGCCCCTAGAGCCTGAAACAACTTGATAGATGCATTCATGATAAAGCATGAGTTTTGGAAATGTTCAATGAAGCGTGGAGTGTATGTGAAGTTGAAGAATGGTGTGAATATGCTACTAATGTGTATCTATGTGGATGATTTGTTGATAACAGGAAGCAATCTGGTTGAGATTGAAATGTTTAAAAACGCCTTGATGATCGAATTTGAAATGACTGATTTAGGGAGGTTGAAGTTTTCTTTTTTGGGAATGGAATTTTTTGAGACTGACAGAGGGATTATTCTACACCAACATAAATATGCTATTGAAGTGTTGAAAAAATTTAGCATAGAGAACTACAATACAGCAATTACTCCAATAGAGGTAAAGGCCAGTGAAATACAGAATGGAGAAGAAGAGGTGGACAACACTTTATTCAAACAAATGGTGGATTCACTTAGCTATCTCTACAATAATAGACCATATATCTGCTTTGCAATAGGAGTAATCATTAGGCATATGCATCAACCAAAGAGAATGCATTTACTTGTTGCCAAAAGAGTGCTCAGGTATGTGAAAGGAACAACTGGGTTTGGAGTATTGTTTCCTAAGAATAATCAAGTGCAAACAGAGTTAGCAAGCTACTCAGCCTCTGATTGGTGTGGTGTTTGTTGTTATAGAAGAAGCACAAGTGGGTTTCTGTTTTAGTTCATGGGAGCACCAATATCATGGTGTTCTAAAAAATAGGCAATGGTAGCACTATCCTCATGTGCAGGTTCTGCTTACGTTGCATGTCAAGCATTATGGCTTCATTCGGTGTTGATAGAAATGACTATAGAAGTTAAAGAACCTATACAACTGCTTGTTGATAACAAGCCAACAATCAATCTAGCTAATAATCCAGTATCACATGGTAGGAGCATAGGCTAGATTTCACTTCCTAAGAGAACAAGTCAATAATGGGAAGCTTAAACTCAAGTATTGCCCTACTCAACAACAAATAGCACATGTTCTAACCAAACCTTTAAGGAAGGAGAGGTTCGAATAGCTTAGAAATGATGTAGGCATCATGAAACCCTAGGCTTGAATAAGGGGAAGTGATGTAGTTAATTCAAGCAGTTACTATGTTAGTTAGTTAATTAGTTTACAATTGGTTATTATGTACTCAACTCTATAAATATAGTTTATGTTCTCTTTAATGATTGTTGTAGTAATAAAATTTTATAGAAGCATTATATCAATCAGTTAGTGTGCTTACCTAGTGTTCACTATGTGAATGTGTGTGAGAGCTCTATCTTTTCTCTCTTCTATCTTCTAACACACTGATGTAACAATATTATCCCTTCTGAAAGAAATAACAGTAGTGAAGTTAATAGGTGTAGCGGTGAACTTGGAAGGTCATTGCTCATTGGTGAAGCAATGTTGTCTCGTTTGAAAGAAGTAGTTGTTGTGGGTTTAACAAGTGGAGTGGTGAACTTGGAGGTTCCATTTACAGGTTTTATGCTAATTGGTGAAGCAATGTTTTCCTTTTTGTAAGAAATAGCAATTGTGGACTTGACAGGTGTAGAGGTGAACTTGGAGGTTCCATTATTAGCCTTTGATGACAACTTGAAGGAATTATCATAGAACAAGAGCATAAAGAAATCATTATAGTTAAGGAAAAAAATTAAATAGGGAAGAGTGTATGAAGAAAAAAAGATGGTGTGAATAGAAATGGTGGAGAAAAAGATTACATAAGCGTTCAACCTTGGTCAATAGAGAGAGAATAAGAAAATCCAAGGTCTACTTCTAAAGCCAATTTTAATTATTTGTTAACCCGTTAGTTTAATTAACTAAGTTTATCACCAATGAATTATTTTTAATACAGAATCTAATAAATTTAAATTCTTATAATTGTTTCTTTAATTTAAATATCATCACTTAAAATTGTTGGTTGAATTCTTTTCAAAATTCATTAAATTTTCTAGCAAACACTTAAATGAAATATCTTTAAAATATTATGCATAATTAAATTATAAACTCAATTTAAAGACAAATTTAGACACCAATTTCTTTGGTAGCCAAAACCTTGGTAACTAGTGTTAGTGACCGATTTAGAAACCAATTAACTATAATCACAAATTTAGAAACTATTTTAATTACCAATAATTTTTAGTTTATGAATTGGTTTCTAAATTTGTCACTATAGTGACTAATTATTTATTGTTGTTAAAATTGGTCATTCTTTTAGTGTCATTGTTTTTTGTTGTGGGAAATGTAGTTTATTTGTAACATCCCTACTTTTAATAAACTGTATTATTTATTTTAAATAAAACAATTAGAAAATCATATGTTTTTACTAATGTTTCATATTTTATCTAACTATAGTTTAAAAATTAAAAATATATTTTATCATGATGTAGTTTTTTCTTATTGAAAATAACAATAAGAAGAAACCAAAAAATATGTATTTATATATATATATATATATATATATATATATTAAAAAAATATTAGGTAAAAATATATTAATTAAAATATTATTAAATAGGTGTGTGTATTAAAAAAATCTTCTAAAGAGATAAGGAGATAAGGAGAGAAGATAAGAAGAAGAAAAAATAGAAAAAAAAAGAAAAGAAAAAGAAAAACAAAGAAAATAAAAGAAATAAAAGAAAAAGAAAGAAGATAAGGAGATTTAAAAGAGTTTTATCTTAATACATGGAAGATAAGAATAATTAGAAGTGATAACCTTACATTTAGTGCATCCATTCATTACTTAGACAAGTTGGCACTTGCATGACTTGTAAATGGATGAAAGAAATGGATGATGAAAGAAAGATAACCTAAGATTACTTCATCCACATGTATTACATGAATTACTTTGGAAAGCTTTGGCTTACCTTTCATTAATGAAAGGAATCTTATCCTAACCTATAAATACATGGAAGAAATGTAGAAAGAGTGAAGGTGAGTTACCTAAGAAAGTAAGAGAGTGAGAAATAAAGGAGAGAAAGAAAGAATGAATGAATGAAAGGAGAGAGAGAGAGAGAGAAAGAGAAAATAGAGAGAGAAAATTTAGAGCAAAGATTCAAAGATACCCTAGTCTTCTTCAAATATTAATAGTGTGTCCTTCAATCAATAAGGTAAGAGGGAGTGAGGTTAAGCTCTTTTTATATTAATCTTGATAAACTCATGGGTTTTATATTAATCTTTTATTTATTTTGACTTATATATTATTCTATTTACTTTCATTTAAATTGTTTCATTTATTATCCTCTTATATTTATTTTATTTAATCTTCAGTTATGCATAAGTCCTATTTATTTATTTTATTTAATCTTCAATTATGCACTGGTCTTGTTTATTTATTTTATCTCCAGTTATGCACATGTCCTATTTATTTATTTTATTTTATTTATCTCTAGTTATGCACTGATCCTGTTTATTTATTTTATTTAATCTCCAGTTATGCATTGGTCCTCATTATTTATTTTATTTAATCTCCAGTCATGCACTGGTTCTGTTTATTTATTTTATTTAATCTCCAGTTATGCACTGATCTTGTTTATTTATTTTATTTAATTTATCTCCAATTATGCACTGGTCCTGTTCATTTATTTTATTTAATCTCCAATTATGCACTAGTCCTGATTATTTATTTTATTTAATCTCCAGTTATGCATTGGTCATGTTTATTTATTTTATTTAATCTCTAGTTATGCATTGGTCCTGTTTATTTATTTTATTTAATTTATCTTTAGTTATGAACTAGTCCTTTTTATTTATTTCATTTAATATATATCCAGTTACGCATTGGTGCTGTTTAATTTATACTTTTATTATTATATTTATTTATAACATTATAATCTATATCTAATTATTTATTTAAAATTCTTGCTTTGATTCTTATTTTATCATTATTTTATAATTAAAAAAATAATAAATGAATGTAGAGTAAAAGTAAATATTATTTTATTTAGTTAGCTTGGATAGAAGAAAATTACATGTAGATTTTATTTTATTTTATATTCTTTGTGTATAGTTTATATAATGACATGATTTGATAGTCATCACATTTTATGACCTTTGAAAATATCCAAGATTGTGTCAATTAAGTCTGGTTTCAATAAGTTGGAATTAAACCAGTGTTAGAGTATTTTTATTTGGGAAGTCACAGTTTGGTACACTGTGGGATGAAAGGCAAGGACCATGGTGGGGTCTAAGGAAGTTTTACCAAGTAGGTGAATATCTGGATAGTTCATAATGGCGCACTGGACTAGGATATTCATAGGCCAAATTTAGGACTATCTGATACATGCTCGACATCACCGAAGTTAGGTAGTGAGTATATATCTCTTTTATGGGCCTATATATGAATATGAATCTATGTTATTGTTGGTATCCTCTCAAGGAAAATCTTATTGTAAAAAAAAAGAAGTAATTCCATCTTTTTGTCAAATATTAATTATTTAATATAGTAGTCGGAGCGTCACATTTAGTGGTACCAGAGCAGTTCCTTTTGTCAAGACCTTGGGTATGGTGTTTTCCATGTTTGTAGTCTCTATTAATAAGTAGACTAATAAAAGTAAGTAATAACAACAATTAATGCTTTAGTCAGGATAAGTTTTAGCAATAGTTAAAAAAAAACTAAAGAAAACTAAGGAAATTGTTCATTCTTTCAGGAAAAGATGGATAACGGACCAAACATTACCAATGAATTATTGGAAAGAATGACAGTTGTCCTGGAAAATATGAGTCGAAAACAAAATGTTGAACCCATGGAAAATCAAGGATTATAAACCTTTCGCGGGAACAATCCACAAAAATTTAAAGGAGAATTTAATCCTGAAGGTGCTCAATCATGGATAGTAGAAATTGAGAAAATTTTCATCGTAATGACGTGTGCGGATGCAAATAAAGTCACATTTGCTACTTTTATGCTCATTGAAGAAGCTGAAAATTGGTGGAGATTTACGAAACAACAATTGGAGGATGAAGGGAGACAAATTACTTGGGAAGTCTTCAAACAAAACTTTCTGGAAAAATATTTTCCAGAGGATCTTCGAAGGAGGAAGGAGGTTGAATTTTTTAATCTTCATCAAGGAATCATGTTTGTAAGAGAATATGCAGCAAAGTTTGACGAGTTGTCAAAATTTTGTCCTTACTTTCATGATAGCGTTGATTAACGTTCCCGTTGTTCAAAGTTTGAAAATGGACTGAGACCTGATATTAAACAAGCAGTTGGTTATTTAGAAATTTTTTCCTTTCCTACTCTTGTAAACCGTTGTAGGATTTATGAGGATGATACTAAAGCAAGGCAAACTCAGTGGAGGCAAGCAGGGCCATTTAGGCATAAAAGAAATGATTTCAATAATAAGAAACCCCACCAACGTCCATATCATACTTCGTGGAATTATTCAGGACAAAGACATTCATCTCTTGCCAATAATTCAGGCATAACTAACCCTATCAAATGTTTCCACTGTGGAGGACATCATCTGTCAAGAAATTGCACCACAAAGACCGTAACTTGCTTCAATTGTAGGAAGTTGGGTCATTATCGTAATGAATGTAAAGAAGTAATTAAGGAGCAAGGAAATAGGGGAAGCAACAATGGAGGAAAGAATCAACTTGGAAGACCAAAGACAACCGGAAGAGTCTTCACGATGAATGGTACTGAAGTTGTTCAATCTGAAGATCTAATCCAAGGTAAATGCATCATAAACGGTCACCTCGTTAATGTACTATATGATTCAGGTGCTACTCATTCTTTCATATCACATGAATATGTCAAACATTTAAAGTTTCCTATCTCTTTATTGCCATATGATTTAACTGTGTCTACTCCTACCAATGTTCCAGTCACCACTTCACTTGCATGTACCAATTGTCATATTTGTATAGGAAATAGAAATTTTTCTATAAATATTATATGTCTACCCTTGTCTCATTTGGATATTGTTCTTGGAGTGGACTAGTTATCTTCCAACCATGTTCTCCTAAACTGTCATGATAAGACTTTAATTTTTGAATCACACATAGGTGAAGTTTTTGACTCAAAAGAATTAAAAGAGGGTACTACCAATCACAACGAAATCCCAAAAGGATCTCAAGTCACCAGTGCAGAATTTCCTTTTTACCTCGCCTTATATGCCTCGGTTGGCCAGGAACCGAAGCATATAATGGCGCGGTGGCATTTTTGCAATTCCAGCCAAGTTTTATGTCTCGGTTTAGCTAACACCCAAAGCCAAAGAGAGCTATGGGCCTCGGTTCGCCTAAAACCGGTGCCAAAGAGAACTATATGCCTCGGTCCAACAAGACCCGAAGCCAAAAAGGGACTGCATTTTTGAAAAAGTGAACTAGCCGTTAGGTGTTTGGCCTCGGTCCAACAAGACCTGATGCCAAAAAGGGGTATATGGCTTCGGTTGTTAAAGGAACCGAAGCCATAGGGTGTATTTAGGGTTTCAATTTCGTGAACCCCATTCTTCTTCCCCGCGCCTCTACTACTCTTTCCTCTCTCTCTCTCTCTACTGTTGCCACCAGAGTCTCTGACCACCTCTGGCCACCTCCGACCACTACAACCACGCGAAGGCGAAGGTGAACGCAAGCCCTCTTTGTGTTGCACCTCTTGTCACCGTCGCGTCACTCTTTCGTCTCTCTCCCTGCCATCGTCGCTGCCACCACCCTCCTTTGTCGCTGCCACCACGATCCTCCGGCCACCGTCGTGGCATTGCCTTCGCTGGTGCTGCACCTCCATTTCAGTGTTTCCACCTGATCTCAGCCTTTCGTTCACCAAACTCTGTTCGCCGATTACAAACCCTCCATTTCATTCCTCTTCCCCGGTCAGGTACACTTTCTCAAAACTGCGTCATTTCCGATTCCCAATTATGCTCAGAAAATGCATACACGACGGTTTGGATGTAATGTTTCTATAATTTTAGGGTGCTCAAGCTGTTGGAATGGGGAAGGAAGCCCAAAATGTGCCTGTTGCTGCCCTTTTGTTCAGCAAGGCCAATGATATATTGGGGTACGCCGATTACAAACCCTCCACTTTGTTCCTCTTCCCCGGTCAAGTACACTTTCTCAAAATTGCGTCATTTTCGATTCCCAATTATGCTCAGAAAACGCATACACGACGATTTGGATGTAATGTTTCTGTAATTTCAGGGTGCTCAAGCTGTTGGAATGGGGAAGCAAGCCCAGAATGTGTTTGTTGCTGCCCTTTTGTTCAGCAAGGCCAATGACATATTGGGGTATTCACAAGTTTAACTCTTAAATTTATTTTTGTATTTTTTTTGTGTGATTCATTTGGTGTGCTTTCTGCATTCAGGTTTGATCTTCTTGATATATGCATCAATGGGCTAAAAGAAAAGCTAGATTTGACTGTTATTAGCCAGGTATGGACTTCAGTCTCTTTGTTAAACTGTTATATGTACAGTATAAACTGGCTATCTAGGCTGTGTTTGGATTGACAGAACAGAGGGAAATAGTGTAGAATAGAACGATATTAGTTTCCATTGTTTAGATTGTTTAGTATATAATGGAATCGATTTGATCGGAACCTTGTGAAGTTCATATTTCATTCCTTCCAATCCCCCAATTTTGGAGACAGAGGAGGAAATGATTTCTAATTTCATCATACATTGAGTTTGTTATTGTACCATTCACTTCACAAATAATTAAATTTTTCTATGTTCTAATATAGAGTATCCAGACAATGGTATAGTAATTGTGTTCAATTCCCCTTTCCCCATTCTCATGGTCACTAACAGATATTAAAAATAGTTTAATAATGTTGTAGTGAATTTTCATTTAACTTAGAATAACCTTTAATTTATGTTGTGTACTAATTATTTATTGGTTAAGGTACTCTTCCTTCTATTAGGAAAGAATATTTGGACTGCTATTTCTTGAAAAATAAAAAAAGCGTGCATATGTTCTATGTGCCTAAATGGTATATAAAAATAGTGTACTGGAAATTTTCATCCTTTTTATGAATTGTTCAATGATTAATCTAATAAGTATAGATATTTTAAATTCTAAAGATGATTCCAAATATTAGAACTTTGGTGAATAAGCTTATATTTTGTTTTGGTTTGTGTTGTTCTATGAAAAATATGCAGGTTTAAATGTGGGAGTCACAATAAAACAGAAAATTTATTTAAAAAAAAAATAGCAGAATAGGCCTCGGTTCTTACCATAACCGAGGCCAAAGGTCCTGCGAATTTTTAAAAAAAAAAAATATTGAACACCTATGGCTTCGGTTCTCCTAGACCCGAGGCAGAAAAGAGACTTTATGGCCTCGGGTGATAGCCTCGCCCCAATATGCCTCGGTTCTAAAACCGGGGCCAAAAGCCCTCACTGCACTGGTGAGTATACATGATCTTAACTTCTTTAAAAGTCAAGGAAATTCCATACATTAATAAGTTTCTTGTTGTTTATGAGTATCTTGATATTTTCCTTGAGGATGTTCCAAGGTTACCTCCACAAAGAGAAATAGAATTCACTAAAGACTTGGTACCAGGATCAAAACTTGTGTGCTTAAAGAGTGATTTAATTGACAGTTCTGATAATTAGGCTATTTGAGCTTGTGTGATAAAAATGTCTTAAAAAGTGATTTTTAGCTGCATAAATTATTTTTGGATATTTTAACGTTTGTTGATGCAGCTGAAGTTAATATTAAGCTCATTCAAGAGGAGAAAATAAATTGATTGAAGTTACAGAACACCTTTAAATAAGGCTGGAATTAGCAAGTTCTGGAAAAATCACTTATGCACCCCAGTTTTTACTTATACACTCTCCTCTTTCTAAATGGGTCTCACCAAAAACCTATTCTGCACCCCCTAATATGTCTATTTACACCCCCTCCTACCACTTAAACCGAACTGAATCAGATCATGCCATGTGGCAATCCCTAACTTTCAAATTTGTCCAACCACATGATGACACGTGTTATGATCCTCCACTCACTAAACTGGCCAACCATACACTGCCACATCATCATCATCTTCATCTCCACGGCAGCCGCCACTCTCGCCGGAGCAATCACCAGCACGACCTGTGGCCGCCGCCTGCACCAAGTCCAGCCACCACAGTTTAGTCTTCTTCTTCCCGTACCAGCAGCCATGGCAGCTCCCCTCCATCCTTCTCGCCGGTGAAACGCAGCAGCCACCACCATCTTCTTCCACACCACCGTGAGCCGCCATTACCACCTGCATTTGAAACAGCAGCGAACGCACCACCAACATCCACCTTCGCACCTGCAAACCACCATGGAAAACGCGAGCTAGAACCATTGCAGCCTTGAATCCAAGCCACCGCGAGCCATAGGAGAGGAGACGCGCACCATGGGAGCTTCACGCACCTGGACCAGCACCGCATTTGCACTACATTCTTCAACACAGATCTGCGCCTCCACCACCGCGCCTTCGTCACCGAAAAACGGCAGTCGCAACCGTCATCACGTAGCAACTTTGTTGGAGAAGAGTGTGAGAGTGAAACCCTAATTCTGGAGAGAGAAGGAGCTACCACATGTCAGTCTACTATTGCACAGTCAAACTGGTCAAACCTGGTCAAACAGTCAACTCTGGTCAAATATTCAAATATGGTCAAAGACTAGTCGAACAAGAGGGGTTTAACTGCAAATATTGATATTTTTTTATGTCTCTGCAAAATTTGGACTACATGATTAAAAATGGCTTATTGAGAAAATTAATGCAAATACTATTTTGTGATAATTTATCAGATATCTTTAAATAATTTATTTATTTAATTATATCATAAATTATTAACCAACTATATTTGTCAAATAGTCTATATCTCTCTAAATACCTTTGAATATTTATCTTTATCTTTATTTTAAAAGATATTTGAGAGATTTTAGCAACAGAAAAGCCTAGTCCAAATTCTATATAAAGAGACCAAGGGGGAAGCAGAAAGGAACAAGCTCGAGACTTCGAAGTTTTGGAACCCTTAGGGGGGCCTAATTTCGTTTCCTTTCTCTCTCTCCATTCTTCTATTTTTATTTTGCATTCATGGAGTTCTAAACTTCTTGGGTTGATTCCATTGTAATTTCTTAATTGGATTCTGAGGTTAGATCAATTAATTTCTTTGTTCTTTTTATTATTGTTGAGGTT
>Ga0214544_1005336_pt1 | contig 24962 bp, 10 predicted proteins | sample CNSS3metaG_FD_160074 | JGI IMG/M metagenome (GOLD analysis project Ga0214544, IMG submission 160074) | Root nodule microbial communities from cowpea collected in UCLA plant growth center, Los Angeles, California, USA - CNSS3 | ecosystem: Host-associated > Plants > Roots > Nodule | place: USA... | reverse complement strand
TTTGAAAACTGGGCTGCCTTATATGCTTCGGTTCATTTGTAACCGAGGCCTAAAGCCCCCTTTATTGCCTCGGTCCTTAAAGACCCGAGGCCAAAAGCCTGACGAAATTGCAAAAATGCCACCGCCTTCTTATAGGCTTCGGTTCAGCTGTAACCGAGGCCTATAAGGCGAAGTAAAATGTCAAATCTGCACTAGTGATGGTAGGTTCACAGCTCTTGAATGTTTTCTCTACTTATATTTTCCCCTAAGTTTGTTAGAAACACACAACAAAATGTTTCATGTTTGGATAAAAACCAAGAGGGGGTAAATTGGTTTAATTAATAAAATAAATACTTTAAAAAAAATTCAAAATTTTACCATTTAAGTTAAAGCTTCAGCTCCTTCAAAGCAAGTGCAAATAAATAAAGGCTACACAAAAAAAGATGAACACAAGTATTTATACTAGTTCAAATAAAAAAAAATAACTTACATCCAATTGTTAATCTCTCAAAAACGAGATTAACTCAATCACTAAAATAAATCACAAATACAATCATAAATAAAAAAATTTAGGGTTTAGAAAACACCTCCCTTAAAATCCACAAGGGATGAACACCTTCTTTGAATCCCACAAAGGATGAAGACAACTCTCTTGAATCACACAAGAGATGAAGAAACATCTTCCTTGAATCACACAAGGAATGAGCACCTCCTTTAAATCACACAAAGGATGACCGACTTCTCCTGACAACAACAACAATACTCAACCACTCAATAATCCACTCGATGAAAGTTATCGCTCTACCCACACTAGGTTTTTTAAAGTCTTCCCACAAAAAGTTCTCAAGTACTCAGACTTCTTTAACTTTTGTATTTCCAAATGAAATCCTGTCACTTTATTTATAGAAGCCTATTTAGAAATTAGGTTAAGAATATAAAAATTTAAGATGCAATTGCGATAGATAATCGATTAGCATAAGTGATAATCGATTATTCGAGAGCAGTTTCTAAAAAACATTGTTTCATGTGATAATCGATTATCATATGTAATAATCAATTATCAAAGTGCATTTTGTAAAAATAAAACCTTCTCTCACTACTCTGTTGCTTAGGTTTTGCCTTTTGAATCTTAACATACTAATTTAACAATTTTAAATAACACACAATACACAGATTACAAGACCTAAACAACTAAAAACTAAGTCTTTAATGTATCTCTTGAATCCAAGCATTCTTTAAGTCTTGAACATTTTTCCATGCATCATCATTAAGTCTCCCATACTTCTTCATAAGTCGTCGTCTTCATCATCATCATCATCATCATCATCATCAAAACTCCTTATTGAAAGGATATGAGTTCTTTTATTTTTATTCTTGGGAGCTTGCTTATTTTTATGAAAAACCCTTTTCTTCAAAATTGGATTTTTAACAATTTTAATTTTAGTAGCAGTTATAATTGATTTTTCAAGATTAGCAATTTTCAAATCATTCTCCTTGCAAGATTCACATTCAACAAATGCATTTCTACCATCCTCGAAAATTGAAATTTTACTTTTTAAATTTTCTTCTTCTTCCAAAGACTTCTCAAATTTCTTTCGCAAAGTTTTATATTCTGATTTAAATTTTCTATGCAAGGAATTTAATTTTTCAGATTCAACATATAACTCTTGAAAGGCATAAAGTAATTCATCATAATCATTTGTTTCACTAAAAGAATTAGAATCATTAACCTTGTTGCAGTTTGATTCATTGTCTGCTAATAAAAAAATATTGGCTTCCTCATCCAAGTCACTAGAATTTGAGGCATAGAAGACTTTATTCTTTTTCTTCATAAATTTCTTGCCTTCCTTTTCTTCACTTTGATTTGGACAGTCAAATTTGACATGCCTAATTTCTCCACAACCGTAGCATATGAATTTTGAAAAAGAACCTTGATTTTTCTTTTTGTCACTTCTAAACTTTCCTTTACCTTTGGATTTCATGAACTTGTTGAAACTTGTAATTATCAGACTCAAGTTTTTCATCGTTTGAATCATCATCTTCTTTGGGGCTTTTATTTTTTACAAACTCAGATTTGAAAGCTATGTTCCTTTTCCTTCCTTGGTCCTCTTCTTAATTTAAATGCCCAAGTTCAAGTTCATGCTCTCTCAACTTACCAAAAAGAGTCGCCATGGACATTGTTGCAAGACTTTAAGATTCAGTGATCGCCGTAACCTTTGGCTTCCATGTCTTATTCAAAGATTTCAAAATTTAATATTTAATTGATGAGTATCAAAATTTTTACCCAACTTAGAGAGATGATTGACAATGGGTGAATCTTTTCTACACATCATAGATAGTTTCCCTAATTGAATCAACAAGTTCTTCCGAGCATGTTTCGCATCATTTTTTCCTTCATGGGTTACTTTTAAAAAACTCACATTTCTTGAGCACTTTTACACATAGAGATCCTATAAAACTTATCAAGGGTTAAAGTAGATGAAATAATATTTCAAACCCTAACATCATATTGAGCCCTTCTATATTCTTCTGCAGTCCATTGCGAAAAGGGTTTAGGTTCCTGCACATTATTAACAGTAATAGTAGGAACGAAAGAACCATTTAAAACAACATCCTAAATACACATATTAACAAACTCCAAAAATATTTGCATCCTGACTTTTCCAAAAGGATATAATTTTCACTAGTAAAAAGAGAAGGTCTGTCAATAGACATGCCCTCTACAAAAGTTTGACTTTGTCCAACCATTTTCAAAATTTGTGAAATACTATCAAAGCAAGCTTTGATACCAACTATTAGAAACCAATAGCAAATAGCAAAATGATTTGTGTTTGGACAAAAACCAAAAGGGGTGAATTGATTTAATTAATTAAATTAATACTTTAAAATGTTTTTTCAAAATTTTATCGTTTAAGTTAAAGCTTCAATTCCTTTAAAGCAAGTGCAAATAAATAAAGAGTATAGGGAAGAAGATGAACACAACCATTTATATTGGTTCGGATCAAAAGACCCTACGTCCAATTGTTAATCTCATAAAAACGAGATTAACTCAATCACTAAAATAAATCACAAATACAAATAGATAAGAAAGTTAAGGTTTTGAAAGCACCTCCCTTGAAATCCACAAGGAATGAACACCTCATTTGAGTCCCACAAAGGATGAAGACACCTCTCTTAAATCACACATGAGATGAAAAACACATTCTTTGAATCACACAAGGAATGAACACCTCCTTTGAATCACACAAAGGATGATTGGTTTCTCCTAGCAATAGTAGCAGCACTCAATCACTCAATATCCCACTTGATGAAAGTTATCGCTCTATCCATACTAGGTTTTTCAAAGTCTTCCCATAGAGAGTTCTGAAGTACTCAGACTTCTCTAACTTTTGTATTTCCAAATGAAAGTCTACCGCTTTATTTATAGAAGCCTAATTAGAAATTAGGTTAAGAATATGAAAAATTAAATCACTATAGACAATCAATTTTCATGTGATAATCGATTATTCAGAATAGTTTTTGAAAAACATTGTTTCATGCTGATAATCGATTATCATTAGTAATAATCAATTATCATAGTGCATTTTGTAAAAATAAAACCTTCTCTCAGTGCTTTGTTGCTTGGGTTTTTCCTTTTGACTCTTGACATATTAATTTAACTATTTTAAATAACACACATAGATTACAAGACCTAAAAATAAAAACTTAAGTCTTCAATGTATCTCTTGAATCCAAACATTATTTAAGTTTTCAACATTTTTTCATGCATCATCATTAAGTTTTTCATATTTCTTCGTAAATCATCATCATCATCATCAAAACTCCTTATTAAAAGAAAAATATCATCTTCTTTTCGTCAACAAAGTCTTGAATAGATAACTTAATAAAACCTTACAAAAAAAAAACCTCTGAAACAAGTTAGAGAATCCAATATATATCAATTAATATTATATATGAAGTAAACTTTAGAATATGATACAAACTCGCCTTCATTCTAGATATTATTTTATAACATGGTTTCAAACTAACATTTTCATGCAACTTTTGCCATTTAGTTTAATCAAGCAAAAGGAATTTAAAACACAATGAACACACTACCAGTACAATGAACATGTTAAAACTTGAAAACACTTTAAAGATCATTCGAACCATTGTGTCTGTATCACCAACTTTTTAGGTTTTGATAAATTGTATTGTTTGTTTATGTTGCCAAAATATTTAGTGAAACTGCTTATGCCTCATTTGTTCCGTTAATCATAAATTAATTAATTAATCAACATCGTCGCTGATACAATACTATTCGTGAATTTACTCATTCTACAATTGCATCAATGAAAAGGGAAAGAAATAAAAAAACAAAGTGCGAAAAAATTGTTTATTGCAGCGAAACGAATTGAAACGTTTTTCAGATAAATAATGAGCCACTTGCTTAAACGTTCATTAGGGCCTACTGTGGTCTAAGGCTTTTTAATAATCCCCACTTGCGCATTAGAATCTGCACTCTATTCCTTATTTATGATGCATGCTGATGCTTAGATACATGAATATATCAAACATAATGAAGAACATACATGAATTAATACTTCTCATTTTTATCTGTTGACTTTGCTTGGTTTTGTCTTTTCTGATTTCTACAATGCTTCTTGCTTGAAGTTTTTGTTTAAAGATTACAATTTAGTGCATTGCATCCTACATAGTCGGAGACCAAGTAGCAACATTGGTTTAAAGCATCTGATTTCATAAATTTTTAAACCCTAAACAAATATTACTGTTTAAATAATATGTATTTAGTTCTACGAATAAAAAAAATCTGTATTATGTTAGGAACATTTTCTCTATGAAATTTATAAGAAATATGAGACAATATCCGAGATGCGTTTTGGGTAAGATAAATATAAGCAAATCTAGGAATTTTCTTTTTCTTAGCAGAGAAATATATTATTGAAGTAAATCTAGGATAAACCGAATCAGCAAGTATTAGATTTCCTTTTGGAGACTCTGTAAAGTGTTAAAATAATGCTGCCTAAAACAGAAAGTTATTGTGGATTAATTTAGTTCGCAAAACCTATGGGCTGCAACTTTACCAAATCAGAATCACATAATTAATTAAACTTTCCCATCCCCTTTTGACTCTTTTTAAGCTAATCAGGATTCAACATATTTAATTTATTTATGACACCATTTTTATGTCATTAGCTCATACATATCTTTGTATGTTATATTAGAGATTTTAATTTAAATTTAAATAATTTTACAAATAAACGCTACTTAGTGTTTTAACCTGTACAGTACACAGAATAAATGTTTTTAATATTAAAATAACAGTGAATAATATTTTTATCATTAAGTTATATTTTAGACTTGCAATAAATGAAATATATTAGATTAAGACTATTGCGATATTAATCTTTTTCCAAATGCTTCTTAATTTTTATTTTTTTTTACATTTAATCTTTAGAAGCGTGTATTAAGTTTTTCATTTGGTTCCTTCAAAACCAGACACCTATTAAAATAGTTGATTTACTTGAAGAAAAAAAAAATCGAAAGAAAACAAAATTTATTGTTAAAAGAAATAATAAAAGAATACAAAATATTTTATAAAAAAGTAACATACTTTGACCCACTTTACATTATTTCAACAACACTTTGTAAGAGTAAAATAATTATAAACAAAATAATTTTTTGTATTTGTAAGGGGGAAAAAATGAGAGACAATAAATAATATTTTCAAATTAGTGTAAAAAAATATGTCAAAATATTATTAGTCTTTATAAATCATCATTTCGTAAATTATAATTCGGATTCCAAATTTAAATATTTAGAGTTTCAAGTACTAAAGATTTTCTTTTTTGCATAGTAGAAAAAAAAAAGTTCTGCATAGTGCGTATAAATTTCCCGACGCATACATCGTTTTTCGTTTTGTCTTATATTAATCAAAAGTACTACTGTGACAAATATGGTACTGCACATAACGCTCCAACTTGTAATTTCTTTATTTAAATATAATAACACTGAAGAATTAGTATTATAGCACACGCTTCAATGAACATAGGAGTGTCAGAATCGGAGTTTGATACAAGATTGTGGATACATGCAAGGTATTGAGAAAATCCCAGGTTGTTTCATCGTATACACATACCTAGTTGTTGAACCTATGCACTACTGTCAAATAATTTTTCCTTCTTCCTTTTGTCTTTTTGAAATGAAATGAGAAATGCAAGTTGCGCACTTTGCCAGATTAACACCTGAATATGAATGATGCAATGCACCACCCAAATGAATGAATCTGTACACAAATGTATCTGGACACTCCACACAAACGCGCAGCCTCTCCTCATCATCACTCCATTTCAAATTGAATCCTTCAAAGTTCGAGAATACCGCATGTTTATATGCACAATGCATGCACCTGTGTTATTGCCACTTTTTCATTTTCAAATTCAAACAGTTAGAGTATATATGTAACACCCACCAGTTCATAAATTGGTTGGTTCGCAAACACATCAAATTTGTCTGAACATGGCTGCTATAAGTTGTGTAAGACTGAGTCAAAAAGGTAATAAGCACTTTCAAGGCTCTCTAGTTAGTCTTAATCATGTTTATGTTAGTCATATATAGCTAACTTTTCAACTGTGGCAGAAGCGCTGTGTGATGAAGACAACCAATTACTGGACCTGCACTTCTAGCACTGGATATGGTGGCGAGGCTTATAGCTATATCATGCACACACACGCATGTAAGTATAATTAACAAACTTGAAGAGTTATTTCTAGTTTTCTTCTTGCGGTATATTCTACAATGTTTGAATGTTAAACTCTGTCAGATATGAATAAAGACAGGACTAAGAGGGTTAAGAAATTGGTTTATGTTTGCTTCTGATTGTGTTGTTGTTAGCTTGTTGTTATTGTTGTTTTGATGCTGCACTGGACAAACTATATGTCATAACTGGTATATGAATTAGAAAACCTCGTGCTTATAACATTCATTCCGTAATTGAAAGTTGCTTGATGCATTATAATGCCTACTGTTTAATGAGTTTTAAAGAATATAGGAATGTTTTCACAGGAAGAGATAGAATATTTATAACCACTATGTGTATTTATTTATTCTTGGTAATTGAATTTAATGGATATTTGTTGTTTCTAATTATTGTGCAACTTTTTCACTGTATAGCGTTTAGTCTTTACAATAAATATTTGTGAGATTATTATTACATCTTTAATGTCCTCTGTTATATTTTGAAACCTAGTTTTCTTTTTTCTTTATTTTTGAATTAAAAAAAATGGATAAGTATATATAATCATTTAAAAATACACTATAAAAAGGTACTTTTTACTAATTTTATTATTATTTGGTATATATATGTATGACCAATTTTTTTTATCATTAATCTACTCTTAATTATTTAAAATTTTCTTAAAATTATCTCCTTTCAGAATCAATAGTTTATTATTCTCATAAAATAATTTTTCAATAATTGTATACGTAATTTAATCCAGTTTATCTCTTATAACTATTCAGATAAAACTGTGAGAAAGCGTTTATTAACTTGTTGAGTTTCTATTTGTTAAACCACGTAATTTTACACATCTTGGGTTACTGAGAAAAACTATTGTAGTTTTCCGTTGCTGCTAACTGGTTAATTACTTGTAAAAAGATAAACCTTTTTCTGCAAAAATTTTCTTTGAGTTCTTATTTTGTCTGGTTTTGTCCACTCCCTTTTAAGCCTTCATTTTCCTTTGTGTGCTTAAGCAGTTTTGCAACATTTTATGGGCTTTTTAGTCATTCTCAAACATAGCTTTATATTTCCCAGCTTCTGTAGAAGCCGTCCCTCTTCACTGTTACCCTATCTTTCAGTTTCTCCCACACAAAGCCCCTTTTGCTGTCTTTCTTATTTTATATTTTAATCAAATTCAATAATTTTACATTGTTTCCAAGTTACTGAATCTCTCTTGTGCCTGTTTGTTTTGTAGGGGAACATCACTTCATCGCATGATTATGGATTCATTGGGTGAAAAAGGTATTTATTTGATTTCCTTTAAACCAAGTTTTCAATGAAATTTTCATATAATTGATTCTTAGGCATTATGGAGTAAAAACTGCTTGTTTGTTACTGTTGTTTGTTGAGGGGTTAGGTTCCAAATGAAACTTGTATCAGATTTATATCACTATAATATCTGATATTTTACTTTTCTGGTTTTATTTTTATGTGACCTAGCAAAAAACTGTTATAGACACAATCATTGTGTATTTCATAAATAGTGAATCAATAAATGCTGGAAAATGAAAGAACTGTAATTAAAAATATTTCCATAACTTGTAATTAATTAGCTGAAAATCATAAATTAATATAATTGAAAATGACACGTTTAATTTCTTTAAGTATGACTTTGAATAGGTTCGTGTTATCTCATTTTGCTAACCTTATTCTTTATGAAGAAGACGTGCGTCTTTATACGATTTAGTTTTCCAATTTATATTTGAAACTTTTATTTTGGAAAAGAGAAAATTGAAATTTCCCTGCCAAATTAAGTCTTGTCAACATGAAATCTGATGAGTAGCGTCTTTATACATCTATTATGATTATTATGATTTATTTTTGTCTTGCCAATTCAAAATTCATATTTATTAGAGATTCAGTTAATTTACAATATATGAATGGGTGAAAATTTTGTTTAATAAATTGGTTTGTAAAGTTGAATTAAATTTAAAGTTCATTTCTTGACATTATCAGAGTCAAAATTAGAGTTTATCCGGAGTTTATCTAAGTAAATGTTGTTGTTTGTCCGTCTATTTTTATATATGTTATCAAACCACTTATTAGTGTTTAGTCTCATACTCAAAATGTATATATGATATGTTGGAAGTTCCATATAATTTGAGATAAGACCAATTTACCATTTATAGGTAAATACAAACCTCACATTTTTTAAGCTGATTTTATAAGATTGAGTTAGGTTTAAAATTAAGTTTTTAAACTCATCAATCACCTTTTTCAGAATCAGTACCATTATAGATTTGTGGATTTTTTGGACAGAAGACGGCTAGTTCTTATAAACATATATTCAATTGCTTCTTAAGCCTTCCTACTATCACTTATTTGATCATTTCTACAAGGAGATTGATCAAAATTCCATATTTTAAACTGAATTTTCCCTTTTCCGTATTTAGAAAATAAAGGGAGAGATCATTGGAGTGAATTTCTCCATCATGTTGCAAATGTCACCTTTCACAACGCAATTAAAACTTCTTGAATTTGATATTTTGTTAAAAACCTACTTTTAAGTTTATGGGAACATAGGCATGCTTTAGAGGTTAATAAAATATATTAGGCTATGTTTAATATATATTTTTTTCTTTTTTTACGTATTTTGTTTATACAAATGTATACAGATTGATGAGGGTTTAGCGAGTAGGAAAATATTTAACTTTATGTTAAGACAGAATCAACTTTTGAACTTGATGTGATATCAATGAAGTGATTGATATGTGATTAAGGTTAAAAGTTAATTGTAAATTAAGATAGGTTAAAATTATCTTCTTACTACTCAATATACAGAAATGGTGAACAAAATCTTCATCCTTCTCTATCTTTCTTACTTCAATTTTGAGAACATATCTTAATTAATGTAATTGGACTTAAAAACCCTTGTGCGAAATTCTTCTTTAAGACAAGTTTTAGTTAAGTCTTAATTATTAGATGTTATGTTTCATGGTGTTAAAAGTTTAATACTGGTTGGATGTTTTGTAAGTGCTTTTTAATTTTTTCAAGATTCTCTTGGAAAAAAGGATAACCAACTAAAAGAATGGATTAGTTCACCATATCTATAGCTAATAATATATTGTTCTTCTCTAACACTTGTTTTGTCCTCTATTTCCAGGTCACCAAATTTTAGTGATGAACTTTTTAAATTGGAGTCCGATTGATTATGTGAGAGAAATTCTCATATAGCTATTGAAGAAACAATTTTGCTTGATTTTTCAAGATTGAGGGAGAAGTTGAAGGCTCGAGCACCATAAAAACCAAAGTTGGTAAGGAGATTGTTGAAACTCTCTCAAAAAGTTTATGAATGTTCATGTGGTATAGTTAAATTTCTAATTAGTCAAAGGAGAAACTTTAATTAGGGGATTATTTTCATTTAATCTTCCAAGTGCCTTTCAATATTTTGAATGCAAAGCATTGGGGTTTGAGGTCAAAATAAGTAATTTTAGGTGTCATGAGACAACTACTGATGAAAAATTGTGCTGAGATGAACTCTCTCCCACATACTATTTGAAAAATAGTGTTTTAGGTGCAAAATTCTTATTTTTATCAAGTTATGATTATTAGGTGTTATGATTGCTTAGGAGAGAAATTCGTTAATTATGTTCTGATAATTAGGATTTAGGTGTAGATTTCTTCTATTAAGTTATGCTTGATTAGGTGCTATATATATATATATATATATATATATATATATATATATATATATATATATATATGGATTATATTCCTTCTCATAATCAAATTTTCTTGTGATGTTGGTTGTGTAGGATGATATACGATAGAACAGAGCAAAATATGTTTTTAATTTCTAAAAATGCTATCAAAGGTTTATTGACTACTTGTAAATATTTATTATGTTTTAAGCCTATACATTCATTTCAAAATACGAGTTTTTGAAAAAAAGATATATTCTGTGATCGATCACATACGTATGTAAGAGGAAAATAAAGCAAAAGTAAAATAATCTTTTTCTATGTAGCAAAAGTCCAAACAAAAGTTGCTGGTACGATAAACTTTTCTTCTTAAATTTGATTATTTCCTTGTTTTATATTAATTTCTTGACAGTGGAATCCCACCTCTCTCCAGAGAAATGTTTAGAAAGAGACACCGGATAAAATAATAAACCACAATTATAATACAGTCATTTTTTTCTTTTCCCTTTTTTTAATTTTATTTTCCTTCTTTGTTATATTTGTTACTTCTTTTTTTTTTCATTTTTGTTCATATTTCTCTGTTTACGCGCCTATAAATAGGATGCACCTTAATCATTACTTAATACAATAAATAGTATTAAAAATATTAGAATTCGAGAGAAGGAAAATGTATTCTTCAGGAAATTAATTATAAATGTATGTACCCCAAAGTATAATTGTAAAAACGATAATAAATATGTAATAAATAGAAAACTCTCTCTAAGTAATTTCGTTTTCTGAGACACTTTTTTCTTGACTGTGGGATTTGGAGTGGAAACTTACTGTCTCGTTTTTCTTCCGCCTCCTTTAAACCCTATCCCTCACCACAAACCACCAGGCCATTAATATTTTTCCCTCAAAGCTAAGTCAAATTAATGATGCCAATTTATTTCGCTTCCAATGTTTTCAGGAAAATATTTCAGGAACAACGGAAACAGTGTCGAACTGAGAGAGGTATGTTTTGATTTTTGTTCGTTAATTTTTTTTTTTTTGGTTGATTCCAGTAATGAGGGATTTCTGGAAATTAAATAATTTCATCGTTGAAAATAGGACATGGAATTATTTTTTGTTGCATATGTGGATGAACTGGAATGACTGTTGATTCAAATTTTGAGAATTGGAAGTATTGGGTTCACTGATTATTCTTTGCATTATTTTTAGTGTATAGTTTCTAACGGGCGTGAATACTTTGTCCTCAGCACTCGAATAGCAACTTAATTAATAAATATGTTTAAGATTTGTGTTAAATTTTTCTTCTAACATTACATGACTGTTTGAGAAATCTGATGCTTACAAACTGAACGTTATAAGCGTCAGTTTTATTCTGTGGTCTAGTAATTTTTTATGAACAATCCCTTGAAATCTATAACATTCTGATTTCTGAAATAAAATGCTCATATATGCCCTTGTTCAATTCATGAAGCTATAGTGTTATTACATCTTGAGATGTAGATCATTGGGGAGCAAATGATGATAGATATCTTAATCTTCTATGTGAATGCTCAACATCCTCCCTTTTACTTAACCTAGACAGTGAGACATTGCAAGGAGTGTAACTGTGTAATGGCTGAGTGCTATCAGGTATGAGGCTCAAAATGTCTAATAAATGGTGTGTCCCATATTCAATACGTGTACGATAGTCATATAACACACATTAATATGTTCAATTTAAAAGACTTTTCTTTTTTTCTACATTATTTTGATATGGCTCCAACATAAAGTTAATATTCATAATAATGATTTTCTAAGAAATATATAAACTTGTAAACTTATGATTATAGAAAAAACAACAAATTTTATATGATTATTGCATTTTGATTTTTCACTATTAAATAGATTAGATTCAGTTTTGTATTAACATATGTATATGTTTAGGTTATTATACTTGACTAATCTTGTTAATAAAGGATTTTGAGAATGTAAATAAATAATGATCTAATATATAGATCTGTGTGTTCCAATGTCCTATATTTTGGAGACTACACATGTTTATGTTGCAGTATTTGTATTTGTGTTATGTTGGATGTTCGTGTCAATATTAATGTTACATAGGTTATCCGTATGTAGTTTTTATCTTAAATTTTTCAACTTTTATCTCTTCTGAAATTTAAATCAAGAAATGACTGAAGTCGAACATCTTCGCCCAAGTCTGTTGACAAGTAAGTACAATGCATGAATGAACCTTGATATCTATTTGTCTTTCTGGATACATGTTTTTAATTGCAAAGTGCTGCTAAAGGTAAATTCATACAGAATAACTCTTCTTAATGGGTTCCTATTACAGTGATGACCTATTATAGAAATATTCTATTGTTCATATTCACAGACAAATTTTTTAGTTTCTTAATTTCATCAGACTTTTTTAGGTTTTCCTGTGTTAGACTTGATGTACTCAATGAGTTTAAGAACATTTGATTTTAGTATTTTGTATACTTTCGATCCTTCTCCTGGTTACAGTGATTGCAAAATCTACACTGAATTGATTGATCACAATTTACAAATGTGGATATAAAGAAATTTAAGGGACAAGCCAGACATCAGATATAACACAAAGGTCCCTAAAAACTATGATAAATGTCTCTAAAAATGTCACTGGTCTGAGTTTTGGATATCCGGTCATGATGGTAAAACAAATTTCAATATGTTTCAATGAAATCTTTCTTTCCCAGTTACTAACTAAAAAGGGCCTGATGAATCTGCCAAAATGAACTTTTGCAGAAGAAGAACAATCTGTGGGTTGTGAGTGATTTGGTTTGTTGCGATTCGGATTGAAATCTAGTTACATAGGAATGTCACTATTTTCGACAATAAGGTTTCTAACTGCAAACTATGCTCTAGAAATGATAATTAAGTCACTATTCACTCATGCAGGAAAAAGCTTTTCATCCTATTGCATCATTAGCTATATATCCAAGACTTTATTAGAATTCTTGAAATGTGTGTTGAAAATGAGTCATGAGTTTGTATAAGAGAGGCATCGAAAATGTAGGTGCCAGCATGAATTTGAATTCAGGTTCAACTAAAGAGTAGAGTGGAAAAAATGTAATTCACTACAGAAGTTCATACTCCCAATTGATTCAATCACTGACAATGATAACATTTTCTTTATGGATCAAATAATATACCTGTAGAAATATTCTAATTGGCACTGGACATGTATATTAGTAATGAGAATTCATAATACATAGACACGCCCAAGACAGAAATTGTTGATTATGTAAAACAAGAAGGAAAAAGAAAGAAAAAATAGTGAGGAAGATTTAGTTGAAGTAGGTAGGGCTTGCAGATTGTTCTGATATGCTTAGAAGTTGCTCTAGATAATCAACTCCCAAATCTTCTAACACCACTAGACATGGGTTTGATTTGTCTTTCCCTTTAGAGTTTTTGGGTTTTGACAAGTGTTTTTGCTTGCAGTGCCTGGCCTTGAGTGCAAGAGCAGGAGAAGAGCCATTGAAGCAGGTATATTGGATCTCTTGCAAAGACTCTTTAACCCTTTTGACAGGGAAATTGAGTACAGCATTATGGCCTCTCATGGAAAATGCAGCTTGGTCATAAGCTAAAGCAGCAGCTTCTGCACTCTCAAAGGTTCCAAGCCAAACCCTTCTCCCACTCCTTGTGGTGTCTCTGATTTCTGCAGCAAATTTTCCCCAAGGCCTTTTCCTCACACCTATGTATGACCTTTCCCTTTTCTTCACTTCAGACTCCACCACCACTTTCTTTCCTTCTGTTGCTGCCGTTGAGAAGTCAACCATGTCGAACGAAAGAGAATCGTGCAGAGGGTCAAGAACATCATTGCTTGACAACGATTGGAACAATATTTCTGAAGGCTCCTGCATCATCATGTCCCAATATGGACTCTCTAAGAAAGGGGAAGACATAGTACTAGGTTTTCAGACAACTAACTCTTCCTTCTCCTCTTGACTTCAATTTATTTGCCTGGACCAGATATTAATTTCATTTGTTTAATTCAGGGGGTTTTATCATTTTTTCTATAGGTATGTGACTTGATGTAAAAGTATTTAATTTAATATTTCCATCTTGTCTTGTTTATCGTTTAGTGGATTCCTCCTACATATTCCAATCTGGGTTCTCAAAAAAATTGGCAAGTCTTCTTAGGCAACTGTTTTCTGTCGCTTCACCATCTTCCCATTTCCCATTAATTTATTCAAATATCAACTCTACTTGATGTTAAGCTTTTATTAATCCTTTCTAACTCTCATTTTTAAAGATTTCACTGTTATTTCAAACATCAAGAAAAGATGTAACGTAAAAATTATAACAAACTTATACACACTAGTCTTTTGTTTATCTTCTTAAACAGTTTTAGTTAGTCTAGGATAATTCCGTGCTAGATTTTTATTCTTGTAAGAACATCAATGCTGCGTACTTTCTTCCAACAACAAATGAAAAGATTTTAAGATATTGAGGCGATGGCCGCCGAAAGTTCCCTCAACAAGTTGTAAAATCTAAAAATTCATACTGTAATATTTTTCATAAATAATGCATTATAATTACCCTAGACTAACTAAAACTGTTTAAGAAGATAAACAAAAGACTAGTCTGTATAATTATATTATAAATTATATAAATATTTTATTATTTTTTAAATAATATAAAACAAAAAAGATAAATAATAAAATTAACCAATTAGTTAATTAATTAAAAATAATGATATCACTATTGAAAAAGAGAAACAAGATAAGGGACTTATCTTATATGAAGAGATAAAAGCATATATAAAAATCTACTCACATGCTTGCAATTACCTTCTTAATAAACATATGTAAGGAGGAAAACATGCATATTCTATAATTAGTGAAATGATAGAAAGAGATATCTATCATCTATTTATTTTATAATAATAATTTTGGTGAGATGTTATTAATCTTATTTTTTTATATTTCTATTTATATTATATTATTTATATTAAATTGTATTTCTAACTTTATTTTATTTATTTATTTGTATTTATCTTCCATTAATTTTATTTATTTATATTTATATTTAATTACACGTTGATTATATTTATCCATTCATTTATGTTTATCTTCATTGTGTATGTATGAGTATTATTTATTCAATTGTTTGTATTTATATCTAGTTACGCTCTTATCTTAATTATTTATTTTTATCTTCAATTATATACAGATACTATTTTTTTTATATTTCTTGATTTTATTTTTAATTATTATTTTTACTTATGGCTAAATAATATGATAAAATATTATAAATCATTCTTGAAGAATAATAAAAGTTATAATAAATAAAGTTTTGAATATATTGTAGATCATGATATTTAGATGATTAAATATTGAAATGTTATTGTTTTATTCTATTATTTATGGCGAAATCATCTATCTCCACATGAATGAATATGATACGTGTTTCGGATATGATACGTATTCAATATGTCGATACGTTTATTTTAAAAATAATAGAATACGATACGTGATAGATATGCGATATATGAATGTTGAAAAATGGGTGCAATAATTCTTAAAAACATAATAAATATATGATTGTTATTGTGTTAATCCAACTTAAAATTATATGTACTAAAGTTATCAACATAAAAAATATAAATTATTATCATCATAAGAGTACCACCGTATGACCAATTTTAGTAACCAAAAATATGTTAGAGACCCATTTCCTAATTATAGACCAATTTATAGACTAATTATTTTGGTAGTCAAAACTTTGGTAGCTAATGTTAGTGACCAATTATTTTGGTAGTCAAAATCTTGGTAACTAATATTAGTGACCAATTTAGAAATCAATTCATAATAAAAATTATTTGAATTATCAATTTAGAGACTAATTATAATTTTTTGAAACTATTTTAGTTGCTAATACTTTTTAGTTTTTAAATCGATACAAATTATTTTTGTTACTAAAATTGATCATTATTAAAAGATTTTCTTGTACTACGACTTTGTAAATTAGATATCGATAAGGTATCCTAAAGTATCAGATACGGATACGTGTGAGACTCAGATTGAAGTATAGGTGCATCATAAATCTTCACTAATTCAAATATTTCTAAAATAAGATAAAATGAGATTTATTAATTCAAAGAGTATTAATATATCATTTTGATGATATAAATTTACATTATATCTATTTTTACTTCCTTATTCTACTGCTTATGCGTGAAAAAAAAAGAAGTAAAAAATATCACTTTAAGTAAATTGAGGTCCCAAATTTCCTGAATCCATATTCTCGACGGTGATCATTACAGTATTCCCCCAAAAAAACTAGTTAAATCACAAATATTGTTAACAATTCTGTGGCATTTCAAATGTCAGGTCTCGATATCCCAATCTTAGTGGAATGACCAACTGTGGTCACCCTTTACTTGTCTCCCATTATACATGTTAATCATTTTATATATTATTATGTTTCCACTAGCTATATAAAAATATAAAAAATAAATGAGAGTATAAGTTAAGGAAAGAATAGTAGATAAATAAAACTCCTTATCTTTACCTAAGGAATAAGAAGATTTAGATGTAATGGTCACATGTAAAAATTGTAAATTATATATGTCTATGTAAATAATCTAGTAAATGATTTTTTTTTCGTTATTTTTATTATCTTTCCTTTTACTATTACTCAGAATGTTTAGAAATAATTAATTTTCTACTTTTTTTATTGAAGTTGAATGTAATGTATCATCATATTTTGTGATTTTTATTATTTAATGTATTTTTTTTTCATTATTTTTGTGTTCTGTATTTTTTAATTATATGATTATTAATTGATAACTTATTTGTTGGAATCTGATTATTACGAAATAATCTAGAGTTTTGATTAGGATAGAAAAACTAATAAATTTTATTTCAAGATAGAGAGTTTTATTAATTTATCATTTTAAACATTCGAATTTAATGCAAACTTTTTGGTAAAATTATCTAAGGGATTAAAGTTTTTATTGGAAAAGATGGAAACTACCAATAGTGTTTCAAGGGAGCTCATTTCAGCCCATTTCTCTAAGAACAGTGGAACTTGGACATTACAAGGGTTTAGGTTTGCACCAGGTGGATTCATTGAAATTCCTTTTACTGCATTAAGTTCATTAGCTGAATAATTTTTTGGTTTAAGATTATTAGGTGGAGGGGAAGGATTTTTGGAGTTGAAATCATGAAGTTAAGGTGTGTGGTGCTGCGATTGAAGGTGGTCCTGACTGTTGGGGTGAAGTAAACACTTGGAGTGGAGGTCAAAATTGTGTTGGCAGCTACACAAGGTCAGCACTTTTTTTTTTTTGCGTGACTGATTTTTTGGTTGATGGGTGCTTTAGATTGTCTTTCTTTTCCCTGTATGATGGATTTTGCAGAAGACTTGGAAGCTTGTGTTAGTGGGTTCTATTTTAGCTTCCCAACAAATAAGTGACTGTGGTGCAATGTTAGTGCTTGTGTGGGATACATATATTTTGTTTTTTCCAACTCTTCTGTTTCTGTGTCCTTTGATTCAAAAATCATGTCACTTGGAAACTTTTTTGACTTGTTCTTATAAAAAATTATTTACAGAATAAGGTAAATGATTGGATTAAAATTTATATTTATTATATATCCATCATAGACGGGCTAGGCCAAATTGTTTATGTAGTATGGGTTGTTTCTTGTCACTCATAAGAAGAAGGACGGTGCTTGGGTAGATACACGTGCACGTGAAGTATATGTAGGTTATCAATTGTTGCTTTAATTTTGTTTGTAATATACAATTCTAACACTTTTCAAATATTATGAATGGTAGGAGAAATATCATCAGCGTGTGCAGGACATGGAGATGGATAGTTCTACAAGAACTACAACAACAACAAAGATTCAATGTTGGAAAGATGTTGCTGGAGGGAAAAGTAGAGGCAAAGTTTATGGCACTAGGGATTTAGCTGCGAACATTCATCATAGTGTGTCATCCCTCACTCAACCTTTTACTTTAGCCCACACAATTCATCCAAGACTAGGACAGTTGGTTGAGACAAAGAGGCTTCTAGAAGAAGTAAAACAAGCGAATATGAGAGTTGATTAAACTGAAAAAAAAAATATGCTCTCGTTCAAGAAGAATTGAGTTTGATGAAGCAACAATTAGCCATGTTGTTGGAGAAATAGGCTACAGACACTTCAACAAGCACCAGTCACGTGCATCTGCATTATGAGGAAGACTTGGATGATCAGCCCGTTCCTTGAAAATGGCACATCTTTGTTTTTGTTCAAATTGCACATACATTTTCTAAAAATTTACTTTCTTAATTATATTATAGGATACTAATAAAGTTGCTTTAGACATTAATCTCTTACATTTTAGTTTTTCATTTTTCAGGTTTCAGTGCAATCCTTCTCTCTTCCATGGTGGATTGTGGGTTGGAGGTGGATGTTATTAGGTTTTATAGAATAAGTAGGAAAACTTAGAATGAGATGCAACTCTGACTGTAATGACAATATTAGGACTTTTTGTGTGACTGTAATGACAATATTAGGACTTTTTATGTGCTGTAATGACAATATTAGAACTTTTTATGTGACTGTAATGTGATTTTGGACACATGGACACATTCGATCTTGGACTCATGGACTTTTGTGTGACTTTAATTTGTCCTAATTAAAGTCACAATGTACTTAGATTTTATGTTTGTAATTTTAGTTCTAAATAAATGAAATGATATCCTAGATTGCTGGAATGCTGGATTGTTTGAAATGTATCTAGATGTAGGTTTTGACAGTGGATTCTGGTAGTGGGTTCTGGAAATGGATGCAATTTAGCGTCTGGGATGTAACCAGAAACAGAAATTTCATTTCAAATTTAGCAAGTATTTGCGTCGACCTAACCCACGCTAGGCCGATGCCGACTATTAAAATGTCAATTGTTTGCGTCGATCTAACCCACGCACAACCCCTAGTTTCAGATTTTCAATTCAATCATGTGTGGGCTTAGCCTACGCACGTAAAGTTATGTTAATGTTTCGTGGGCTTAACCCACGCAAAGCCCACGCAAAACATAGAAGATATGTTGAATTATCTACATTTACATCGTCCTGACCGACGAAAGTTTTTTTAAAATTTTTCACTTTTTCTAATGTTCGTGGGTTTGACCATACATAAGAAATTCTTATTATATTCTTTATTAGTTTTCGTCGATTGAGCCGACGATTAATACGCGGCAAAAATTTGTCCCCGTTTGGCCGACGCAAACAAGCTTTGCATCGAGGAAATGGGCATGGTCATTTTCCCGTCGCTGGACCGACGCCTATTGGAGTTTTATGATTACTATCATCTTGATAAGCCAAAAGATATGAAAAGAGAAAAGCGAAAGCAAAGAGAGAAAGAAACAGAGAAAACTTTTTGATATATTCACTGTACTGTGGCCAAACATGGTTTATATATATAGAGTTTAGAAAAGGGAAAACTAACTAAATATGTAGAAACTAACAAACTAACAAATTACGTAAAAACTGGTAAAACCCAACACCCCCCCATAAGCTCAAGAGTGAATATCAAGTAATCCAAGCTTAGACACAACACTTTTGAAGATGCCAGGATCAAGTGCCTTTGTGAAGACATCAACGGCTTGATGCGTGGAAGTTATAGGTAGGAGCTGGAAGAGTTTGGCCTAAACCTTCTCACGGACGACGAGACAATTTATTTCGATATGTTTCGTTCGTTCGTGAAAAATGGGGTTCAAAGCAATGTGACGTGCTGATTGGTTGTCGCAGTATACCATAGTTGACTCTTTTGGTTTAATCTACAGTTCATCCAATAAGTATTTCAGCCACTGAATCTCACAAGTGAGAGTGGCAAGGGCCCTGTACTATGCTTTTGATGAAGACCTTGAGATGGTGGATTGTTTTTTCGATTTCCAACTTATTAAGGATGAACCAAGGAAGACGCATAGTCCAGTTGTAGATCGACGTGTGTTGGGACAAGTTGCCCAGTCAGAGTCACAAAAGCCCTTTATTTGTAGAGTTGAGTTGTTGGAGAAGAAGAGACCTTGTCTAGGTGCTGCTTTAATGTAGCGAAGGACACGATGGGCAGCTGCGAGGCATTCTTTTGTGGGGGATTGGATGAATTGACTTAGGAATTGTACGGCATATCTGATATCAGGCCTGGTTTTTGTTAGGTAAAGAAGTCGCCCTATCAGTCTTTGATATAGGGTGATGTCTTAAGAGGAACTCCTCCTTCGAACAAACCTTTAGTGTCTTTGGTAATAGGGGTAGCACAAGCCTTTGAAGCAAGGAGACCATTGTCAGCTAAGATGTCTAAGGCATATTTCCTTTGTGAGACATGGATTCCCTCACTTGATCTAGCAATCTCCAGCCCGAGAAAATATTTCAAATTTCCCAAATTTTTTACTTTAAAGGTGTCATCTAGGGATTGCGTGATTTGCTCAATATCAGAGAGATGATTTCCTGCAAGTATAATATCATCAACGTACACTAAAAGAACAATGATGTTAGTCTCGAATATTTGTACAAACAATGAATGATCATATGCAGATTAAGAAAAACCAGAGGCTTTAAGGTGAGATGAGAGCTTCGCAAACCATTGCTTGCTGGCTTGCTTCAAGCCATACAAGGTTTTCTTCAATCTACAAACTTGCCTGCTTTCAATATCAGCACACCCTGGTGGAGGAAGCATATAAACTTCTTAATCTAGATCTCCATGGAGAAATGTGTTGTTCACATCCAATTGTTTCAAAAACCAATTCTGGGCAGGAGTAATGACAAGTAGGAATCTGATGGTGGTTAACTTTGCTACAAGGGAAAAAGTATCCAAATAGTCGATGCCCTCCAGTTGAGTGTAACCCTTGGCTACCAACCTTGCTTTGTAGCGTTCTACCTCACCATTAGCATTATATTTTACCTTATAAACCTATCTGCAACCTATGGGCTTTTTGTCTCGAGGTGAATCAACAATTTCCCAAGCCTCATTTTGTTCAAGAGCTCTAATTTCTTCTGTCATGGCCTTCCTCCATTCGGGAAAATGACAACTTCACTGTAAGAAGATGGCTTTCTATTGGTGGACATAGCAAGAACATATTTCAAGTGTGAAGAAGAAAGTTTACTGTAGCTGAGACATGAAGATATAGGATAAAGGATATCTTAACTATTTTTGTTTGTATAAGAACTAAGTTGGCAATGATAGTCTTCTATTTTGAGTAGAACGTCTCAAAGAATCAGTAACATTTTCAATTTGAGATTCAGTGTGTGGATGATTGTGTTCAGTTTGCACATTTCCAGCATTGTAATTGATAGATTCAAAAAAAGGATTAAAATATGATATTTGATAAGTATTATTTGTTTGCAAAACAGGATCAATATGGTTTGCATAAGGAAACACCTTTTTCATAAAAACCAACATCTCTGGAAACAAAAGTTTCTCTACTATTAATGTCCAGCACAACATATCCTTTGGTTCCATTCTGGTAACCTAAGAACACACATTTTCTAGCTCTTGTGTCAAATTTAGACTTATTTCTTTGCAAGCTAGAGGAAAAACACAAGGATCCGAACACCTTAACATCATTTAAATTTGGAGTGATCTCATATACTAACTCATAAGGGGTTTTTTTCTTTCAAGACTTTAGTTGGTAAACGGTTTATTAAAAAAACAGCTTGCATAACAGCATAGGACCATAAAATCATAGGAATGTTAGATTGAAAAATAACGCTTCTAATAACTTCCAGAATATGCCTATGCTTTCTTTCTATAATAGAATTTTGTTGGGGGTTTCTATGCAGCTGGTTTGATGAATTATACCAAGATTATCATACAAGTCTCTACACATAAACTCACTTCCATTATCAGAACATATGATTTTAATTTTCTTTTGAAATTGAGTGTTAATCATGATCACAAACTTTGTTATAGCATCTCTTATTTCAGCTTTCGTTTTCATTAAGAACACCCAACAAAACCTGTTGTGGTCATCCATTATAGTCAGAAAGAATCTATGTCCATGTATAGAGGTGGTGCCATAAGGCCCCCAAATGTCAACATGTATCAAATAAAAAACATGCTCAAAATACGAGCTACTATTATTAAAGGAAAGGCTAGTCTGCTTTGAAAAATGACATACATCACAGGGTTTGGTTTCACTAAAAACAATGTAAGGAAAATGTTTACTGAAAAGATGTAGAACTTTATCTGAGGGATATCCCAGCCTTTTGAGCCAAATTCCCCCATCTTGATTCTTCGAGTTATTATGATGTCCCTCAGTGATGTTGGAGAAGGAATTTACAATCTTCTTTGTGGCTGACAATTGCAGCAGGTATAATCCTTCTTGGAGCTTAACTTCTCCAATCATCTTCAAAGAACGGGCATCTTGGATCTGACACAACTCAGAGGAAAAAATTAGTTTCCAGTTGTGGGATCTAACAATCTTTTGCATAGAAATAAGATTGAATGCAAACTCGGGTACAAGAAACACATGCAAGAAAAAAATTATCAAATAGTTGTACAGTCCCATCATAGTGTGCAAATATATGTGACCCATTTGGCAGTTTAATACATGTGGATTTTATTTTTCTAAAAACTACAAAATTAGAAATATCAAAGGTAACATGGTCTGTTGCTCCGATATCTAGAATCCATGTAATGTTTCTGTTCTTACCATTTGAAACCTTCTCACCAGTAGAATCAGACATCAGATTGTTAACTTTGTGAGAAACATCACCTTTGGCTTCTTGGATCATTTTCATGATTTGAAGCATTTGTTCATATGAGAAAATACTACCTTCCTTGCTTGGTCGTTGATCATGCTGTTTAATTACAATTTCGTCTTTTTCAGCAATAGTGTTGTTAACCACCTTTTCACCTTTGGTCTTGTACTAAGGGGGATAGCCGTGCTTAGCATAGCACTCATCTATGGTGTGGTATAGTTTGTGGATAGCTGCATTGTTTGCCATTATTCTGATTCCTATTTTTGTCTCGTCCTTGTCCTTGTCCCTTCCAATTCTCATGATTCTTGGAATTTCTTTGATCCTCAGTGTTCGCTGCAGCCACCAAGATCTTACTGCTTTCTATGGTGTTCCCAATTAGTTGTCGTTCTTGTTGCATAACAAGAGAGAAGACACGATTTATACCTTGCAGTGGCTCCATTAGCAAAATTTGTGTCTTCACAGTACCATAAACGTCATTGAGCCCTTTTAGAAAACACATGATGTACTCGGATTCTTTGTGCTTAATAACAGTTTTGATGAAGTCACATTCACACTTAACCTTACAGGTGCAGCTTGGTGTTGGTCTGAGAGACTCAAGTTCTTCCCACAACGCCTTGAGATCCGTGAAAAAATTTGTGACAGATCTTTCTCCCTGTTTGGTTGAATGTAGTTCTTGAAGAAGATTAGAGATCCTGAAGTAGTTCTTGTAGTGATCTGATCTTGTTATTTTCTGGTTTATCACTAGAAGCACTCTTCAATTCTGTTATTTGATCAAGTCTTCTTCCAAAACATAGTAGGTATAGGTTATGGACTCATGCCTATAATCTAGTGTGTCCCAAAGATCACAATATGTTGTAAACGTGATTAATAGCAAGATAAATTGTCAATAACAGAGTTGAGTTCTTCATTTTATGCCACTGTGATTTTTTTGTTTTGCTTGATTTGTGATGCTTGTATGTTGTAGTTGATTTGGTTTAGCAATAGGAGTAATTCTGAATCTATTTTCGCTTTCAAATTAACATTTCTATTAAAGTATAATGCAAATTCTAGAACAATCTAGAAAAATCTAAGATAGAGTTATTGAAATGTAATGAAACTTCTAGAGTATTGGAAAAAAGCTTAGGATAGGAAGAAAATTCAAGAACATTGTACTATGTAGAAAACTCTAGAAGTATTTGCATTAGTTCTAGCTAGGAGTTTCTAGAATAATCTATGGGTCTATAAATACCCATGTATCCTACCATTTGTAACAGGAAGAACAAAATAACACAACATCCAATACAACTATTCTCAACTACAAGATACACTTCTCCAACTACTACTTTCACACTTTACTATCTACACATTTTCTCTATCCCTTCAACTATCCCCTTCACAACCTCAAAATACTAACAGTGGTACCAGAGCTACGTTCAGTCATCTACTGGGCATAGATAAACTTTTCAACTACTTCAAAAAAAATTAGAACTCCATTCTATACTACTTCCAAAATATTTTCTCAACCTATGGCCACTACCAATCAAACATCATCAATTCCAGTACCTATTTTCACAGGAGAAAATTATGATTTTTGGAGTGTCAAAATGAAGACATTCTTTCGCTCCCAAGACTTATGGGACATTATAGAAGAGGGATTCACTATTCCAGAAGACACTTCCACTCTTACTGCAGCTCAGAAGAAGGAGTTGAAGGAAAACAAACAGAAGGATTCAAGGGCTTTATTTGCTCTTCAACAAGCAATTGATGACACAATCTTTCCGAGAATAATATGTGCCACAAGTGCAAAGCAAGCTTGGAACACAATACAAGAAGAGTTTCAAGGAAGTGATGAGGTACGCAATGTTAAACTTCATTCTCTAAGACGAGA
>Ga0214544_1005334_pt1 | contig 24967 bp, 6 predicted proteins | sample CNSS3metaG_FD_160074 | JGI IMG/M metagenome (GOLD analysis project Ga0214544, IMG submission 160074) | Root nodule microbial communities from cowpea collected in UCLA plant growth center, Los Angeles, California, USA - CNSS3 | ecosystem: Host-associated > Plants > Roots > Nodule | place: USA... | reverse complement strand
ATATATTTTTTTTTTTATAAAAAAAAATATATATTTTTTATTTATTTATATATATATATATATATATATATATATATATATATTAATAATGATGTAAAATATAAAAGAAATTAATGTTATCTTAAATTTTGAATATACCAGCTCAAAAAATTTAAAAAAAAATTAAAATTCTAAAGAACATATGAAAAACAACGATTTTGTTTTTCTAAAATTAAGACAAATAGAAAGGAATGAGAGAAGTAAAAATTAAATGAAATATAAAAATATGAATAATAAAAAACAAATAGCTAATGTTGTTTGAATTTTGAAAATAACATTTCAATATAATATTTAAAAAAAAATAGACGTAATTTACTATAACACATAATATATATTAATTTTTGGTTATCTGTACTTATCCTATATTAATTAAAAATAAGATCAATTACTAATATTATATTAACTAAAAATAAAATCAATTACTAACATTCAGTCAGTTTTATAAAAAAAGAAAGAAAAATTATACTTAAATCTGCTTATTAATCCAACTTTAAAACACTAGTGCGGAGAAAGGCAATTAATTCTTTGAATAGAATGCATCATAATTATTTAGTATTTAGCATGTACAATGTATATGTACCAATGTTTTGTGGTCGAAATCATTAAAAGAGTATTTTAGTCAATATTTGCACCTTAATTCAATTGTGTTCTTAATGATGTTCATCCCATGTAGACTTGGTGTATTTACGAAACCACTTTCTTAAATATTGACTCAAACTTTGAACCATGATATTCATAGGGAAAGCAAAACCTGTGTACTTAGGTATTATTCTTTCTATTAATTAGGCCATTTTTTTTTACGTAATTATAGTTTTAAACCCTTAATTATTATTTATATTTTTTAAGTACAGTTTATGTTTCTTAAAACGTTAAATATAGTTTTATTACATGAACTTTAAGGTCAAATCGAAATTTGTCAAAAAAATTATTTTTATACATTAAAATGATCGTATCTATTTATTTTTAAAATTTAAAAATAAAAATATATACAAATTTAAACATAAATAAATTTCAATTTCACGTCAAAATTTAGACACCGAAATTATATTTAATCTTTTAAAATCATTATAATATAAAGCAATAGGTAAAATAAAGTTAACCCTTGATGTGGAATCATGAAAGGTAGGAAAGTTTTGTTTGCAAGGGTTGTTGTTCCAAGTGATAGGGATTACCCAATGGAGATGGGCTTTTGGGCCACAATAATAGAGATGGAATCAGGTTCATGTTCTGCTTAAAGAAGAATAGAATTGTTTTTAATGGACAACAAACGTTGCAATTGCACTTGATTGAGAAAGGTGCTGAATGCAAAATCTTTTCAAATTTATTACAGAATAAAGTTTTGGCCAAAACGTGATCACAAGCACAATCTTTTAAAACCTCGCACATATGCCTCCTTTTTTTTTTCTCAATAAAACAAATTCTTCATCTACTTTCAGGGAATTAGGTTTGGGTTTTGATTTGGCGAATTGAAATTGGCATATTCTAAAAAGGGCACTGTGCAGTGGTCTTCTCCTGTGCTTAGTGAACAGTTTGGTAACAATGATTGAGTTTGATGTTAATGTGAATAGTGTTCATCTTTTCTCCCACACTTGTGTGTTTACAAAGTGCTTTATAGTAAAAATATGTTGTTACTATTATTTCTATGTACAAGCGTTGAACCTAAACATTAGCACGCGCCCAAAATTTCAGCCTAGGCCTATAACTCTCAACTACCTATAATTTACTATTCTACCTTTCAAGTCTCCCTCTCCATAATAATTACTTGTAATATTTTCTGTTCAATTTTTGTACTAAGAGCTTTTCCCATCACTAATTTTCTCCCAATGAAAAGTCAAAAAAAGGATTTGCAACATCAAATAAGTGGGTGATAGTATAGTACAGTGACGGTGATGAAGAAAAATATTTTTATCTTTTTCTTTTTAGTACGAAGGTGCAGTTAGTAATAAAGGAGATGTGAAAAGGAAAAGCCATCTATTCAACACTCTTATTCACGTTAGGGCCACTTTCTTCGGCCCAAAACAAAAATGAATGAGTTAAGTATGATGCTATTCGTACCATGTTTTTTTTTCTATTTGCAGAGTTCCTTTTTTAAGAAACTATAATATTTTGGGAAAATAATTTGCTTAACATAGTTATGTTATGCCCAAATATATTTATGGGAATTAGCTTCTGTAATGTATTATTTTAGACTAAAGCTTAGTAATTTAACTTTTGTTTTGCCAAAACTAGTTTTTGTAAAGTATAGAAATATATCTATTTGAAACAATTTAAAGTTACAAATACAAATATATGCTAATAACAATCCAACATCTTCCAGTCTAGCAACATGTACACATATATTTCACCAAAATCAATCTCTTATTCTTTATTATAACATTTTGTTACCGGTCTACCTTTATTTTTAACTATGTTGCCATCTTTATTCATTTTATTTCAAAACACTCATTTAATATGAATCACATATGTATCGTCATTTCTGAATTAGCTTCTGTAATGTATTATTTTAGCCTAAAGCTTAGTAATTCAATTTTTGTTTTGCCAAAACAGTTGTTGTAATGTATAGAAATTGTTTTCATAAAATTTGTGATAAAAGAGGAGGTGCAAAGAGAAAAAGGAGGTTTGCCTGAGCTTAAAAATTATTGGTGTCACTGTATTGGAAACAAAAACCTGAAAACGAATCTCCTGAAAAAAAATTAAAAAACATGAGAGGAAGATACAAATGGTACCAACAACTAACAGAAAAAGCTTTCAATTTTCGGTTTTCTGTACTTGTGATGGTTGACTCTAATTTTAGGAGGTGAAAAGGTGCTAAATCTAACATTGGACGAAATGTGGATACGTGGATTCGAATTTTGGATCAAAGGTTGCACTTTGTTGGCCTTAATATCTACAATTTCCGCTCTGGAACCCGAACTGGGGTCGACTCGCGTCGTCTTCCAGGTTTTTCTATTTGAATATTTTGTTAAGCTTGATCCTTTTCTATTTTCATTTGTAATTGCTTGGATTTGCAGTAAAAGCTTGAATTGAATTTTATACATACTTGGTGCTTTCGGTGTTGTAGAATTGTAGTCGAGTTCTCTATCTGTGCTCTATTAAGTAGTGGAGAAGCTCAGACTGTGGATACCGTTGTTTTTGATAGAGACGATCTAAGTTATTTATGTTCTGGGTATTTGTGAAAACTGGAATTAAGTAGCTTATTCAGTGAAAAATCCCAGCTTGATTGCGGTTAGATAGCTTGTTTCTGAATTTTTTTTCAATTTTTTCTTTTTGTTTGTTACCTGTGGTTTGTCACTTAGATTCTTGTGTTTTCTGATGCAGACAAAGTATGGGGACATTGAATTTGGTTTCTATCCAACTGTTGCACCCAAAACTGTTGACCACATTTTTAAGCTCGTGCGACTTGGAGGCTATAACACTAACCATTTCTTTCGGGTATTGTTCTCTAGAAAGAAAGCTAGTGAGCGTTAGGTTTTATGAAGGTGTTGTGTGTTTTATTGCTTTGTGAGTCAATGGTTTTGGATTCAATACGCAGGTGGATAAGGGATTTGTGGCACAAGTAGCAGATGTCTCGAATGGAAGATCAGCTCCCATGAATGAGGATCAGAAAAGAGAGGCTGAAAAGACTGTTGTTGGTGAATTTAGCGACGTCAAACATGTTCGGGGTATTCTTTCCATGGGAAGGTTAGGTCTTTCTAGACAGTAATTGCTGCTTGCAAAAGCATATTTCTGCTGAAGCTCTTGATTTAGTGTGATTCTCGTCACCTTTTTTGTTATTAAATTGCATTTGTGCACGGTTTAACAACTTATTAGGTATTAGTTTAGTCTGTGCTAGATTTAGTTTGACTCAAATTTTATTTTCTATGCATAATTTTAAAACTAACTAGTTAGAAATGTGGTTTCAACCCCACAAAACCGGCTTGAACTGTGAGGTTTGCAACCACATATATATACTTTAAATTAAGTTGATGTGTTTACACACTCTAAATATAGAGACTCTAAGTACTCTAATATGTTAAAGGATAGGATTTAAGCCTAACTCAAGCTCCACAAACTGGCTTGTAAGGTGAGGTTTGCACCTCATTTATATATTATGAAATTGTCTTATCTCTAGTCGATGTGGGACTTCCAACAATGATCATTGTAGATTCTTAGCAAATAGTTGTTTAATTTTGATATGGTGTTCTAGCTTTGCGTTACATTGAATCATATTCCCTTGGTCTACTCTAGTCAAGGATTAATGATTTGTCTGAGTGTCATAGTACAAGTTTTGAGAAGAACAGGTACATATATAATCTTGGTCATTGCAACCAATTATCCCTTAAAATTGAGTTTTTGGGTGAAAGCTCACGAATGAATTTATATCCAGTAATCTAACATGTCCCCTCAAGCAAGATCCCTTTGGTTTTGTTGTTTGCACAATAGTAATACTCAGGCCTTCCTACCCTGTGTTGGAAAGTTTCTAACTTGTATTTAGAGAAATGTGGGCAATACGGATTGCATTGTGGACCACTTAGTCATAGAGGTTTTAATTTCATGTCATGAACCAACTGTTCTTACAGATTTGGTTATTGGAAAAAGCACATAAACAATTTTATATCTAAAAGATGGAAACTAAAATGAATTGGAAACATAAATTTTCATCAGGTTGGTGAAAAAAATAGATTTACTCGTGAATTTGTATTTAGCATTGATTTTCACTTTAGCTGTTCCGAACTATCCTTGTAGGTAAAGGCTCCATTGTGAATGCCATTATATTGGCCTGAGATCTACCACTCCTATGAACCATCTGATTTTGGTCAGCCCAATTCCAAGAGCTGTTCTAGGAGTCGCATACCTCACACCCTCTTTTTTTAATATTCTGGTCTCCCACCTAAATACCTTGGCCACCAAGAAGCCTTTGCATCTCACAGGGGCTAGGTATGACAATAGTTAGATTTTGGATAGGGTGGTAAAGTATTTATCTCCATGCCCACTTCTACGAAAATACTCATCTCTAGGCCCATGTTGACATAGATAACATCTTTAATCCTCATTTTCATACTCATTGCTTATCCTATACCTCGACATATTTCCTTGCTTTAGTTAAAATATATGTTTTTCCTTTTGACAAACCTTATTTCTAAAAGTTAGTAAAATAAAATTACTATTTTAATAGTGTAATTAACTATAAAAGTCGACAAAGCAAATGAATTAAATTAAATTAACATCAAACTCAATAAAAAGATATTTCAAACTAAGATCATGAAACACAAGATATACTTCAAGTCCAACCTAATATACAAATAAACAATATGAACAAGTTATTTATTAGCCTAAAAATACATCATTGGTACATAATGTTAACCCTATTTTCCAAATGAACGACTTAAGAGACCGGACGTCAGTTTTGTAAAGGGCTGGCAGGCATTGATTGGTTACTGTTTAGCATTCCTGAAGGAGTAGAGTAAAATCCCATGAACTGAAAGTGGCTAAATGATAAAAGATATCTATGTGGAAGCATTTGGAATCTTTGCTATTTTTATGTTTATGACTGATACAAGTTTATGAAAGATGCTAGCAGCAGCGTTAAGGGTATATTTAGTATATATTGAGTGAACTGGAATTTATAATCTTAACATATGATTGTTGAAGTAGTCAGCTATGTAACAGTCCTCATTATTATCTTGCTTGCAAATTTCTGAAAGCATTCTCTTGGTTTGAACTTGTTGAAGGACCTAACATATGCAAATTTGTTCTCACAGGTATGATGATCCAGACAGTGGTTCATCCTCATTTTCAATACTACTTGGAGATGCTCCTCATCTTGATGGAAAGGTTTGGTTACTATGAGTGCAATATAATATCGTTGCAAACCATTTACTAATATCTTGTGATGTTTACAATATACTGATGTAGCCCTTTTCAGTATGCAATATTTGGAAAAGTTACTAAAGGTGATGAAACATTGACAAAGCTCGAGCAACTACCTACCCGCAAAGAGGGTATATTTGTAATGGTAAACTAGAAATCTTATCCATTTTTGTGCATTGTTCTTTTTTCCCATCATTGAATGTTCAATCCTGTATCATGTGCACACGTTTCCATGTTTTAGGAAATTTACATTTTTTTCCCTGCAACAACTGTTTTTTGAAACCTTGTGGAGAAGCCATGGGCAAATCTATTGAGAAATGTGGAAGAAGAGAAAAGGGAGAGGTAGGTTGTTGGGTGGGGAAGGGGATCCTCAAAACTTGAATGCATAGATTTGTATGTATGTGTTTGGGAAAGAAAGAAATTCTCTATAGTAATTATGTGGCTTCAAATTATTCACCTTTGGGTTTTTGTTGCTAAAATTGAGGGTGGTTTTTTTATAATAGAACAATTCAGAAAAAAAGGGTGTAATAAGTTAGAACTCTTGGTTGTTGAGAGAAAAGGAGAATTATAAATCTTGGTCATACAACCTTACATTGACATTCAAGATTTAGTGATTTCTTGAACATTTACAAAATTATGTGCATTTATCTTTTAGTTTTGATAATTTAAATATGAACTAAATTTCTAATAGTTTGTCTATATTTATTGTGCTTATATCTTACAGTAACAAGAGTTCTTCTCGTTTGATAAGTTGCCTTCAAAAAATTATATTCATATGACAATAACTATTTATGTTTAAGGGTGAAGTCGATAACTGTAAGCTAGTATTTCTAATACTTTTTATCCTTATACTGAATGTTGAAGTCTGCACTGCATTTAGAATGTTTTGAAACTTATTTGTTTCTTATATCTTTTGGGGCCCTCCATTATTGTTGTTATCGGCATTAAACCGATCAATTGCTTATTGGTATCTTCATGGATCTGCTGGTTTTCTAATAGAAGAATTGTGTGGATGCATATCTTTCGTTTCATGTTTTTGGTGCAAACTTTAATTACTTAACGTGATTACTTCTTTATTTGTACTTGGATAATTCTGTTTTTCTTTTTTCAGCCAATGGAACGCATCACTATCTTGTCATCGTATTATTATGGTAGGAATCTTTCAATTTTTATTTATTTTTTTGTTGCTTGTTGGTTAAAATTACAAATAGTAGTTTCACCTGATTTGGAATTTGTCCTTGTTCCTTTGGATATTTGCCCTGTAGTTTCCCTTATTTTGATTTTGGTCCCTCAGTCGCCAATATGCAATTTGAAACAATAAGGACCAAATCTTTATGGAAATTGGGGACACAAATATAATTTAGGGGCTAAAACCTAATGACAGGAACCAAAATCCAACAAATTGAAACAAGGAACTGATACCCAAAAGAATAAATTATAGGGACTGAAAAATAAAATTGAATAAACTTTTGAGATTAAATGTTGTAGTGGTAACATTGCTTTTACTACCAAATGTTATATCGTGAATCACTGTTACTGGAAAAAAATGCATTGGAAGATGCCCATATTTTTTTGTGATGCATCACTGATAAAAAATTAGAGTTAATTGACAAATACAAAAGCTGTTCTTGCTCTATGAGTAGAAGTAGTGTTGCACCAAGCCCACTTATTTTAGACCTGACAAGATGTTGTAAAGATTCTGGATTATGAATGTCAGAAAATGCCTAGTGTCTTTGTTCCTAAACATCATTGAAATCGATCTCAGAGTACAAAATTCCTACCATTGAAACCAACTCAAGCTCTTCCCTCCATAGTCACTCAGAAACCCTTTTGATTTCAAATTACCCTTCCATGTGATGTGATTGATCCATCCAAAGTAGTCATCCCCTGAATAAAAAGCTCAAGTTTAGAGGTAAGGCTTCCCTTTGTTCCTGAACAAAAAGTTATATTGTTTGCAAAAGTAATGCAGTTTAGATAATTTTATGTATATCCTAGAAATCTCATCCAAAGTTAAATTAAAATAGACTCATGGCTGAACCCTGATGTAATCATATCCTTATAAGAAAGTCCAGTCTCGGTTGCAAGATTTCCCATGATAGTTAGTTACGTTATGAAGATTACTATTATGCTACATTGCAGATTTTGGATGAAAAGACAATTCCATGTTCTATATAGTACTTATTCTTTTTGTCTCTTAGCTTTGCTTAATATTTGTGTTGGATTGGATTCTCTTTCCTTCTAAATCTTGCTGTCTGTAATTTCTATTAGACAAAGAGACAGAGAATTGTCAACAAGACAGATCAGTTTTGAAGCTCAGACTAGCTGCCTCAGCTGTTGAAGTTGAACGACAGGTAAAATAATAAACGTTATCAGATCAAGATCATAATGTTTGTTCCACTTGTTAACATAGCTTTCATACGTCATTTTTTGCAGAGGATGAAATGCTTCCCCTGATAGTTTCAAGTTTACTATTAAGTTGGAATGAACATTACACTGCTGCACTCTCATTTTATATAATGTCCTAGTAGTGTATCCAGATACTGCTTTTTTATGTACGAGAAATTGTTCCAAAATGAACAAGCATGAATTCAGACATTGTCCGGCTCGAGAGCTTGATCCAAAAGCCGTTTCCTGAATGCTCAAAATTTCACCTTTGAAAAAAATTGTTCTGGGGCCTTGATATTTGGGATATAATGAAGATAAACAGGGTTAAGGGTCTGTTTGATTTAGGTTTTAATATAAATAGTTTTCTTCCATGTTCTTAACATTGTGTTTTCTCATATTTCAACATATCTGATACTTTAAAATCTGCATTTGCATCGTATCAATAAGTAAAAGAAACAGATGATATCAGACACTATAGGCATTCAAGTCTATAAGTGTAACGATTTTAGAATCTAAAACATGTAGTTACGCATAACAACTTTGAAATCCACAATACAGATATTAGCATTATAGTTAATAGAACAGATTGTTCCAGTTTTGAAGGATACACTTTCTGATTTTTTTCATTAGAGTGAGAGAATATAAGACAGCAGACAGCATACACTTGGATAAGTGAAAAGTCACTTTAATTTTTTATTAAATAGGGAAAGATATGCAGCCATGAAAACTATATGAAGCCATGTCTGTGTCCAATTTTTTACTGTTCTGAAAATTATTTGAAGTAGTGGAATGTGGAAAACTATATGAGCGTAGCATGTATTCTTTGATTTTTTTAAAACTTTTGTTAGTGTTTATGGAAGTGTTTGACATAATCCACTTTGTTTCTTATTTTTATCTCCTTTCTAAGTTTTTTTTTATAAACTATTTTTTTATTCTTTCATATTATTTTTCCTATTATTTTATTTATTTTTAAATAGATGTAATATTTTAGTTACAATAGAAATATAGAATTATAAAATTATAAGATTAATAAGGTAACAAAGTAAAATAATAGCCACACGACATTTACATAATTAACACAAAAATCTAACAATAGTAACTTCAATGAAAAAATTTAAATTTTTTAGAATTTAATAACTATAAAAATTTAATAGGAATTCAATTCAGAAAGTTGAACCCATAACCTATTTTATCATTTCTTTCAAACTCTTGGGTCCAACTTTAGAGTTCTCGATTGTTAGTAGGAGAATTAAACTTACGACATCTTACACTCTTTATTCCATCTTTTATCACTAAATCAATCTTATATTTTTCGGTCTATTATATGTAATTATGAGAATTGATAAGTAAATATATTAAAATATAATATATAATTATTTAATAATTTTTAATTCAATTTATTGAATATTTGTTAAAGAAAAAAAAATTATGCAAAGATAAAAATCATTATTGTCTTATTTTGCAATGACCAACTCATTCATTCAATTAGTTGATAAAAAAAATTTAATAACATTTTCGTACAACAAATAACATCAGAAATTTCATAAAATAAAACACTTTATAAAAAAATTATTTTAAATTTAAATATATATTTTTTACCATTATTTACTAAAATTGTATTTCGTTCATGTTCCAAAATATATATTAATTTCTTCCTTACACTTTATAAAAAGCAAATACTATGAATTCGATAAAAAAAATCTATTTAAATTAACTTAATATGTTATGGAATGACATTATGATAATAATATAAAAGTTACTTTTTTTTTTCAAATCGATTACATACACTAATAAATTTCTCATCATTTATTCTCTAATTCCACTCTTTTTCTCTAAATCTAAACAATTTTTTTTACTGTTTACTAATATTCTCTCTCTTTCTTTCTTTTTTTAAGTTATTTATTCACTTTTCATCGATCCATTAGGAGAAAGGTTTTTTTTTTTTTTTTTTTTAATTTTTTTCCATTTTTATTTTTTATTTTGTTTTTTTTTTTTTTTTCTGGTTTTAAATGGTTTTTTTTTTTTTTTTTTTCAAATTTGTCCACATATGAATACTTCACGTGGTAGATTGAGTTTTGTCGGGCTATACAATAATGGAGTAGTAAAACCTTTTTGTCGTTTTAAATTAACCAACAAAATATTGTTGACTTGCCCATTACCATTCATTCCAATATGAACTTTTCAGATCTTTAGATCGTATTTATATCATTTTTTTTATTCTTAACCTTGAAATCAATAATATTGTTGAAAAAAACATGCATGATTATTGGAAGAAAGAGCCCAATTTTCAAACATGATGAATAAAACTTATAAATGTGTGGAAACAAAAGTAATTCTTCGGTTTAAACGTGTTATATTTACTGTCAAAGTCAAAACTAATATTTAGCAATTGATTGATTTGTAAATACAGAAAAAACTTCTAAACAGATAATATATAGCTTTTACTCATTGTGATTTAATTAATTTGTAATAATATTTTCAGAATAAATATCAAATGAATCAATGTTATTAAAAAATATAATAAGATTTAAGACTTCAGTAACTTATGTTGGTTCTGATTTAAAGTTAAAGTTAGAATGATTTCAAATAAAAGTTTTAAGTTTTTTTTTTCATTTATTATTATTTTGGTATTTATGACAAAACAGTTTGTATATTAATAAATATCTAAATTGTTTGATACAGAAAGTATTAAAAATGACTTAATCAATTTTTATCTATGAATTTTTTTAATAATAAAATCATCTTTCAATATTTTTGAAATTATCACAATTTTTTACATGAAATTTTATTGCATCATTTTAGGATAGACCAATACTCTCGGTCTATAATTCATTTTTCCTTTCTCTTTTGTAATTTTAATCAGTGAAGTTCGTTGAAAACATTGTCTTCGAAGATGCGGGTTAACATATGTTCATAAAGTTTTTTAACCATATCTTATATCTTATATTAATTAGATAAGATAATTTTATAATATATAAATAGATAAAATTTTATTTTATAAATTGATTTTGTAAAACTAAATTAAGTATATTTTTAACAATAATATCATAATCAATATTTAGTCTCACAAACAAAATAATTTTATAATATTTAAATGAGATTGAGTTAGATTTAAATTCTAATTTTAATAATAATTTTAATTAAAATAAAGTAATTATAAACTTGTAATTGTTTTTACCTTTTCCCCAAGGACAAAAGAAACCTATTTATGATGGGGAAATTATTGAAGAAAAACTTTCACCTTCAGAAACAATGGATTGAGACAAACAACGTAGTACATCTCAACTTCAATTTCCATTTTTGTCGCTCGGTGCAAAAAGTTGTTTATATGTACAAAATAATGAAAACAACAAAAACTATTTCTCTTCAGAGAATAACCCAATAGTAGTATGAAAATGTACGGCCGAAAACAACGAACCATGAACACAGCCTAATTCCATCCGATAAAAGTTAAATCACAACATTCCATAAAAACTGCTTTAATATTTTTCAATCAAAATTAAATCCTTTTCAATAACATATATTAATATTTAACGGAATATTTGTTTTGTACATACAAAGTATAAAAATAAAATTTTAAATCTATACGATAATGATATGTTGAGAGCACTTAAAGAAAACTTATATAACAATCTAAAATAATAACATGTTCATTATATTTATTTTATTCGTTAATTTAAAATTTTAATATATATTATTATATTATTAGAAAGAGGTTTTCGACTAAGTATTTTTTTATTAAAGAGGTATTAAAATATTATTTTTCTTTCTCAACTTATTAGATTTAAAAAATAAACCAATCTTATTAACGATATTACATATACTACATAAACACAGGCGCTTTATGCATTTTGTAAATATGTGTGATATTATATTAGCAGGTAATAATATTATAATATTATTAAGTTAATATATAAACTAAAATTATATTTATTAAAAATAAAGTAAAATATATCAGAACAAATGAAAAAATAATCATTAATAAATAAAGAAGAAGAGAAAAAAGCAGAGATAGTCGATTGATATTACATATATATACTAGCTACTGTAAATTTTGTTTTCGTACAACTTTTCATACAATATTTTTAGTAAAAGTTTATAAGAAATAAGTATTTAAACAGATTTTTCTGTAAACTTGATAAAATCACACAAAAAGTATTTGTACAAAAAATCTTTAAAATGTGAAATGTTTTAAAAATGGTATGATAACTTCTATGAGAAGTTGTCATGGAAGATAATCTCTCTCTTTTTCTCTCTATATATATATTTACATGTTATATATATATATATATATATATATATAACTCCTACAATTTTTTAAAAAAAAAGAGTTTGTTATCATTGTATAGTTTGTACAGAAAATATACGAAGAACTTCAACTTTACATAAGAAATTATAATTGTAGAGTTTATAAGTGGTGGAGGTAGCATCGAACCTTCTACCTCCAATATTCATAATTTCTAGTTTTTTTTAGAAAAGTCAAGAATCAATATCATGAGTGATCAAAAAAGTGGTACATTAAAAGAAATTTACTTACACTATATTACAATCAATAAAAAATAAACTTTGATAATTTTGTACTGGATGATGAAAATAATATATTTTGAAAAATTTTACATTCTTTAGGATAAGTTAAGAAGTTAGTGCTAATAACTATATAATAGACTCTAAATTTATTATGTTTCTTATTTCAAGTCAAAGATATCTTGAGTTAGTGTTTAATTTTATATGTAATAAGGTTTTGTGTAGTGTAATTAAATTTTTGCTCTGGAGGGTATGAGTGTATTTGGAGTCAAAAAATTGAGAGTGTTTTGTGTATATTATACAAATGTACACATAATGATTATTCTATGCAATTGTAGTTTTTTTTTTTGTATTTAGAGTCTTTACATTATATTCTTGTATTCTTTATATATTTTATTTATTTATTATTAGAGTGATTTTTGGAAGTAAAGATGGTAATATCTTTAATTAAAGATTTTTTTTTATCTATAAGTAAATTAAATATAAAAAGTATAGTTAATTTGAATATATTATTTTATGTGGTGAAATTATTGGAAAGTGATATTTAGGTTGTTTTGACAGGAATTAATGTTGAGGTGTCGGTAGATAAATGGGAACCAAAAGACAAATAGCTGTGAGCTATGAATTGCGTTGCACACATTACGGCACGAATGAATGCGATTGAACTTCCATTCTTCATCTCTTCTTTTTCTTCTTCTTCCATTCTATTTCTTTTTTATTTTACGTCTTCCCACTTTCCTTGCTTTTTCTTTCATCATAATAATATATGTATACACCTTTCTCATGTTTTTAATAAATATCAATTATCCTTCTTATTTTAATATAAATATTTACTTTTCTTAAGTGAAACTTACCAGTTCTATTTATGGTTTATGACGGTGACCCATTTATGGTACTTTGTGGTTAATGTTTTTCACCAACCTTCACTCTCTTACAATCTATTTTCTGTGCTTCTTCTTTAAGATGGTTACAAACAGAACATGTGCTTCACTGTTCATCTTTAAATAAATATCCCTCTTTATTGCCCTTATCCTATGCCTTAATTTTCCGGAAACTACATCCAAACAAATGTACAACTAATTAAATATTCTTTAATTAAATATTCTTATATTACCAAGTTGTGAGAATAAATGCTATTTATTCTCTTTATTGTTTGATTACAAGTTATGATATCACAATTTTTTTTAAATTTATTTCAATGATGATACGTGATTGAATGATAATATGAAATTATTGTACTTAAAAATTAAACTTATATATATAAATGGATGGTTTGAAATTTATTTAATTTCTTATAGAAGATAAAAAAAACAGTAATCTAGTTCTAGGTTTGATAAAGATAAGTTGTTGGATTCGGATTCAGAAATATCAATTTCAGACTTGAAGTTTCAAAAAGCATTACTCGTCATTGCTTTAGACCTTCAATTTTGGGTAATTGAAACAGTTACGATTTGTGTCGAAAACAAATCAACACCGGTCGAAATTTGATCGAAGTTGCCGGAATCAGTCTTGGTCAATTGTTAGTTAAGTCGGCCTCAACTTTTCTTCTTTTTTTTTTTTTTTTTTTTTTTATCTCAATCAATAAAAAATTTCATAACTTATCAAATTTTAATTTTTTTTACTTTTTGAATGAATTTCAATTTATATTTTAATTATTTGAAATAGTTTTTTAAACTTTTTTAATTTCACTTTCCTCTTCTAAACAATTTATTTATTTCAAAAAAATTCAAATTCTTTAAATAAATAAATTATTCTCTTAAATTTTCTATTTAAACACAACATTAAAGTCTTACCTCTTGAATCAGTAAAAAGAACATGAATGCCAAACATTTACAAATGAAAAACAAACACAACCAACGTCCAACATCAAGGTTAGGATGTAGGGAGGTGCAGTGAATCCGCGACACTGAGGAAGGAAGAGAGAAGGGATAACAATGAAGGATTTGTGAATTTAGAATTTTTAATATATTTTAATGAAGGATAAAATGGGATAACATAATTTATGGTGGTGCAGAAAGAAGTAGCCCAAAAGGAAATAGGATGAAGAGAAAGGACTTGGACTTTAAGGCCCAAATTCTCACGGCTATAAACTTTTAATTAAGTACTTAATAAATATGATCAGTCAAACTTTTCAAATTGATCAAAAAAATTAAAGCCATTCTCTAATTAACTGAGTAATGACTCAAATAACAACTACCTATATCACTAGTCTTGTATTTTTACTTGTTATAACTTTATTTGACATCATAAATAAATAAAGAAAGAAAACCAAAAAATAAAAAAAGAGATGGCTATCGTGATAATAATTTTTTACAGAATGAATATGTTTCAAATCTTAAAATTTGTATCAGTTTGTTTCATTCGTAATAAATTTCATATGTAATATATAAAGAAATTTAGTTTACAAAATTATAGAAAAATAAATGAATAACGTTGAAGTTTTACATTTTTGGCACGAGCTTATTCCACGTTTTAGATTTAACCAATCTAATTAAAACCGACCCAGCTAATTAACCAATGTTACCTTCTAAGCGAATGAATTGCTCTTTGAAGAAATGTTTAGTTTAGAATACTATACATGTAATTACAGGAAAAATTATAATTATGATGTTATCTTAATTACTACCACCAACCTGTTTTATTTGGTGTTTGAGGTTTTAGTACAAATTAAGAAGCTAATTACTTTTTTAGATTTTTTTAAGAAAATTAATATATATATATATATATATATATATATATTTATTTATTTATATTTATATTTATATTCTGACACGAGTTCAGCGATTGTCGAATTAATTTTGTGATATTTTAATTATTTTTCTATTAATTTAATTTCCTTTTCATTTTTAACTTTACGATGAATAAGAAAGGGTATAATACGAAATATTTATATTTCATCAGTATTTGAAAAAGAAAATAAAAACAAATGATTGGAATCGTAAGAAAAAATGAAACATAAAAGGTACTTTCTTCGATTTTGAAGACAAGTAAATGAAAGAAAAATAATATTTTAATTCATTTTTTATCCATTTTTAATTTATTTCTATTTTAATTTTTTGTAGTGACATGATGTAATGATTTAAGGGTGATGAGAGTAGTGAGTTAAAAATGAATAAAAAAAATAAGTTAAAGTATCATTATCCTAAATAAATAAAAAGACAGTTGGATGTTGGTTTTATATATAAGTATTTTTTATTATTTAATATTTTTTTTTTCAAAGTATCTTATTTATTCGAAGTTTTTTTTTGTTTTCTATTTCTTTCAAGACTTATAAATTTCCTAAAAAAAATTTATGTTGACTACTGTTAACTTTTTATTTTCTTCTTTTGACGAAGAATGATTGACCAGATTTTCTGAGTGATTTGTATTATCTGATTGAACAGTGGTCTGAATCTGCTTTTTGAAGTGGGCTACCAATTAAATTGGTTGGATTCTTTTGTATGGATGAAACCATTAAAAAAAATTATTTAGAAAACTTAATAACTTTTTAAAGTAAAATAACTTCGAAGTGTTTTAAATAATTAATGTAACAGAATTTGAAAATTTGTAAGTTGTGAAATTTTTTATTGGTCAAGATAAAAAGAGTTTAGAGTTCTAAAAATTCAACTCATTGATATTTAGTTCGGAATCACTTAACTTAATATTCAATCAAAGTTAACTTTTTTTAAACTTTGATCAAAATCAATTTATTTCGATGTTAGATCTGGAACTAGTTTAACTCAATCTTTCGCATGTCAAGTTGATTCGTTCTAGAACGAATAATCACGATAAGAGAATTTATATGAGTTAATTTGAATTTAAAGTCGAAATGAGTCAACTAAAATTGAAGATCAAATCAAATCAGCCTAAACAATAAGATGAGACAAATATTTTTAAAGTAAAATATTACTTTAAAAGAGAAATTAATTTACTTAAAAAAAATAAAATTCAATATATTTAATTACTCTGTCGAATCAAACTAATAGACGAAAAAAATTCAATTATAAACTATTCAAATAACATATATTTAAATTTTTTGAATCGTTAAAACTCCTTGTCCATACAAAAGTTAAAGGTGAGTTGTTTGATTGAGTAAATGAAAATTGAGAGGGGATCGAAAGAGTTTGGTGCATTGGTTCTGCTCGAAATAATTGATGATTGAAAAAGTGAGTGATACGAAGAAGCTAAAAGAAGAAAAAGAGGGAAAATTAAGACCAAGATTCAGGAGAGAGAGAGAAAGAGGGTGATCTTGACGGGTCATGAGACAGATCAAATCATGAGAAATGGGCACATGATGAATGAGCAATTGGCACCATCCCATCTCAGTTTTTCTTTTGGGGGCCTCCTTTCATCACTGCAAATGCACACCATCACTAATCTCACTTTTTATCAACACTCCAAAAATTCTCCTCAATTTCAGCACACCCACATGTACCACAATTTTTTAGAATTTGGTCAATTTTTAACCATTGCTTCTTCTTTTTCTCTACATGCCTTGTTGGTCCATTTCATGGACTTGACTGCGACCTTCGACCACTATGCACCACACCTTCACATGTCAAATGAAACAAAAACATATCCCTCTTCTTTCAATGTCAAACCCATTTCACTTTTCCTTCAAAACCCACATTTCAACATAATTTACCTTTCATTTTCAACATAAACACACTCATAACTACATCTTAATGTTAGGTTTCATAGTAAGAGGTATCACTGGAGAGATACAACATCAATGAAACCTGAGTCTAACCACATAAGGTATTAACACCATTCTCAACCAAAAATCTTAAGACAATGGGTTTATGAATCTTTATCCTTATATAGTATTCTACTTTATCATTTTTAGTCAATATGAAACTTAGACTCTCATTCATTCCTAACCGTTAATCCTTAAATTAAATATTCCATATAATATAACACTTACATAACAAAGTTATGAAAGAGCGTAGATTAGAAAGTTTGAATATTGCAGAGTAAAAGATAATGGGCTTGCAAAGACCAAGCATGTGTTAGGATTATCCATGAAAGAGGGTGAAAATGAAGTTCAAAGAACCAATGGTGGGCATTGACATTGGAAGGAAAAGGACAGGAACATTTAGCGGCGAATTGTCGGGTTTGTGTGGCAAAAGAGGCATTGGTAGTCTACATCCTTGTGCTATGCAAATCCACGACATTGCCTCTGCCAAATCAATTGTCCCATTACACCATTTTTGGCATCTTTCTATCTTCTATGCATAACATATATATATGTATGCTATTTATGACGCTTCATGGATTTCCAAGATCACAACGGTCATCACACTTTCATGTTGCCTCCATCAACCTCACAATTTCCTCACAAAGACAAAGTTGATATAAAACGAAAAATAGAAAGCCCGTTGATAGCTCCTACTGACGATTTAAACAAATAAGATTGATTTAATTGATTTAAAAGTAAAGGTGAAAATATTGTAAGTTCAATTCTTCCACTAACAAGAGACTAATAATTTGTTAGACCTCTAAGTGTAAGTCTAAGTCTAACATTGGTTAGAAATGAAAAAGTAAAATATTATATAAGGATAAAGACCCATAAATCCATAGACTCAGATCTCATTGGTGTTTGTTTTTCCCAATAAAACTCTCTCTGTAAAACATAATTGGTGATGCAACCACAATTTCGTTGTAAACATAATTCTTTTGCCACGATCTTTCATATTCACAAAAGTTATAAATAAGTTAATATTTGTCATTATCTCAACCTGATAAAAAAACATAGATGAATTGGATTTTAAATTCATTAATTTATCTCAAATAATCCATAATCCGTGTGAGTTAAGAATGAGATTCGATGAATATGTTAATCAGGTTGATCTATTTATATAATTTATTAATAGTTATATTGTTTGTTCTCATTGTCTTTCATTTTCACTATTTTTCTTTTCTTTCTTTACTACATACATGTGCCTTTTTCATTATCACCATGTTTGTTCGTCCACTCAAGCAAAAGGACACCAACAACCAGATAAACCAATGGAATTATATCTTAGTTGATGAAAAGTAGAAAATGAAGTTTTAAAATAAAGAAGAAATTTAGAAGATCTATCGAAAAGAGAAAATGTTGTAATCATTAGTTAGGACCATTTCATTATATTCTCCATGAGTAGTTTATGTAGTTATCTTTCAAATACCTTTGTTTGAACAGACGAGTGATGGCTACATAATACTTGTTAAAGCCGTTAAAAACTTCGAATCAAAGAATAATTAAATGCTCTTAATTTCACGGGGGAATTTAATAGAGTTCGTGAATGAAGAATAAGGAGAATGAATAGATGGCTCTACTTCTCTAAAATAAGCTCCAATTGAATAGGAATTCCATATTCAAATGCAAATGTAAATATAAAAAAAAAAAATCAAATTTTATTATAAAATATGATGGTTGAAATTTATGGAGGAGGATTTGAATTTCAAATTTAAATTCTCTTGGCTTTTCATTGAGAATTGGAGAGACAATGGTGATACTTGAGTTATACTTTCCTTACTCCAAGTAATCGTAATTTTCTTACATTCTTTGTACACTTATGAAGCTCCAAGTGTAACCTTTCTTTCTTGGCAAAAAATTATGATGTAATTGGGCTTGAATTAGCCCATTAGAAAGCTATTCTACAATTTTCTATTTGTTTAGGAAAATCAGAACAAAATTGACTTCTACTTTTTAAGTAATAAATACAAAATAAGGAAAATAAGAGCAAGATAACGTTGTCTCATGACGCTTCTTGTTCTTCTTATTAGAATTCCATACTTTTTGTTTATTTTATCGATCTCCTTTCATGAATCCATGACTAAGCCATTTCTAATTTTCCATCTTAATATTGTTTTCAGATTAAGAACTAGAACTATTGTTTGCTACCACTTTTGTAACACCACGTTTGACCATAAGTATGACACATATAATACTTCCCACTAAAGGTTTTTACAAAATGAATAGCATTTCACAACACTATATGTATACATTCACCATAATATAACAACATATTGTGTTTGTGAACTCACCTCTTTTAGATTCAACTCCTAGATTTACAATACTATTCGTTGATAAGCTTGATAAATACTTGGTATTTAAGCTTATTAACCTCTTTTATTTGTCTTTATTTCATGTGTTCTGTGTTTATTTCTTAGGATGTTTATTAGTATTTTGTGTTTTGTTTAGTTAGGAGTATTTTTCTTTTCTTAGGTCATTATATAGGAAATTGTGTAGGAAAATGAAAGACTACAAAGTTGTTTGTCAGGACCATCTCGCCCAGCCAGATCTTCATCACTCGTCCAGCGAGAAGTCTGTCTCATCCAACGAGACATAGCAGTTGTATTGCAGTTAATTGATCTCTCACCCAACGAGAGATAAGGCTCGCCCAGCGAGCAGACAATTTCTGGTTGGTTAAGTGTCAAGAATCAAAGGAAAGGAAGGAGTTCTTTTTGTGTGGAAACGCAGAGAAACTCAAAATTTTGGTCAAGGGCACATTGTGGGACGAAATTACAGCAAATTCTTCCATCTACTCGTGCGAAATTCATCAAATCTGTATGTTCTAGATGATTAGGAGTAGTTAATCTCCATTTTCATTAGGATTGGATGTAATGAATTTATACTCTACGTAACTTTTCCTATGCAATATAATCTCTTTCGTATTCAATTGTTCTATCTTGATTATTAATGTGTATGATAGAAATATCATATTATTTGTTGTTACTGAATCATTGGAAAATTAATTTGGAACTAGATATGGATAGAACACCTAAGAGTTATGTTCTAGGGATAGACATTATCTCTTGGTCATTCTAGAAATATGATCTTAATGCAAATTGTATGCTAAAATGACTAAGGAATTAAAGTTTTAACATATGATTTAGAACTTGTCTCTAAGAGATTAGAATAAGTATACTTTTAATATGAATGTGAATACGTAGAGATATATATATTGTGTAGCGTTAATTTGATTCATGAAATCCAATCCTAATGATGCCTTTTACCGAATCACATCTTTATTTTTATAATTTTGCATGCTTTATTTTATTTGGAATTAAAAATGTTTTTCACAATTGTTAAAATAAGTAAATAATCACAAGTAGATTAACAAACACAAATTCCTTGGAAAAACGACACTTGAATTATCATTTTACTACTTGAAACGAATTGGTACACTTGCCAATAAATTAATACCCGCTCATTCTATGTTTGCTTTGTAAACCCATTAACATTGCTTTTTTTTTTTTTTTTTTTTTATCGACAAACGTTAGATGTTAATTATTATTAGTTAGACGTTAAATTCACAATCTCTCCCACTCCTTTTAAACCCACTAAATTAACATTTTTTCTTCGATTTGTTAAACCCATTAACATTGTAAACTTAAATAATATCTATATAATTAATATTAATAAACTAAAACTTAACATAGTTAGACAAATTTAATCCACAAACATCCAAAACAACGTTCTCCTCTGGAATCCACCAGCTAAGTTGCCAGACACAGCTAGTTAAGTTCCTTCATTTTTTCTTCTTCAGTATGTAGACGAAAGGGGGGAAAATAGATTATTAGGTAATTTCAAACTACCACTATGGTCTTCATCTTCATGTGACATGTAATAAAATATTATTATTAATTTTTTTTAAGTTTAAAAACTTAAATACATATTACTTAGATATTGACGGGACCATAAGTCAGTGGAAATTTAGAACTATTTAATAATTTTGAAAAGATAGTCAAAAACGAAAGAGGCCATAAAGTAAAAACTTTAATAATTATTTAACTTATCCCTTTTAACAAAAAGAAAAAAAAAATGGATGTAAGCGTTGGTTAAAGAAGGAGACAGGGTTGTGGAAAAGAAAAATCTCAAGATCAAAGATATCAATTAGGATTTTAATGCCTTGAACCAACAAATTTGTCTGTTTAGTGGAAGGAAACATGTAAAAAAAAAAGTATAAAAAGTCTATCGTTTCCTTTACAGAGTGGAGAAAAAGTTAGGCAGATATTTCCTAAACTTTTCGATATACATTTATAAATAAAGAAAAGCTACTTTTACCTATAGGAAAATGAAAAACAAAATAATTGGTAATATTAAAAAGTAAATTTAAATATAATTCAACTTTATCAAATTAACTTAATAATATGAAATTTACACTTATTTATATTAGTAAAGGTTCATGTTTTAATAGGATTATTTTTATGTATATATATAACATACCTCTTATAACATTTGATTCATGCTCAAGTACACTTCTTCATATATCTCTGTTCTTTGGTTCTTATCTTCCATCTCTTTGTTTTTGTTTTCTACAATTTATATATTATAATTTAACATGGTAATTTAAATTAGATGAAAATAGTTTCTTTAGATAAATTCTTCTTTTACAGCCAAAAACTTTGTAAAATTGTATTAAATATAAAGCAAGAATCTTAAGATTAACCTATTAAATTTGGGTGTTTCTTTTGTTACTTGGCAAATGCTTAACATACTGTATAATAACCTGATGTCTTCTGTTGAATTGTTAGATTATCTTTAGAATGATTTTTTTTTATTTAGTGCAATTTACAGACCTTATATCAAAGTTAGGTATTTTTCATGGTTTTCAATTTTGATCTCAAATAAATAAATTTTCTAAATTGATTTTCAAATCATTGCATTACCACAAGGACAATGATATTTTGACATTTTTTAAGTGATTTTGAAATATATTAATGAAAAAATAGAGAAATGGAAAATCACTTAAAAAATATCACTTTATATCATAAGAGAAAATTGTCAAAAATTTAGTTGTTAAAGAAATATTTTCCTTACATCAATAACTTGTATTACACAATGATCAATATTATGTGATGTCATGGCCACTAACCCGTCTTCTAAACATTGTAACCATTTTCAAAGAGAGAAGAAGGAATATTGTATCTGATATGAAGCCACTTAATTCATGAACAAAGCAATGATGAGTTAATAACATTAGATTACTTTGTTTATGAAATTATTTTTGTAGCTAACTCTAGTTTCATTTGGAATCCTTAAAAGTTGTCGTGAGCTTGATTCTTAGAAAGCCGCACGCACTGAAAGGGAAACCAAGTTAGATCATTCCCAAATCAAAAGGCTAAGCTGTGATGAGTGGCAGTGAATCTTTAGGGCAACTTTGTCTTACTTAAAAGGAAGTTTCCATTACATGGTGTTCCAAATTGTTAAACCTATGGAATTATAAAATAATGCATCACATGCGTGTATTAAAATATGAGATGAATATCTTGGGAGATTATTATAATTAATTTCAGATGGCATATTAATTAATCTAATGTTGTTGTTTTCGTAGCTAGTTGAAGATAGTGTCCTTTGTTTTGTAAGATTCTATGAAATCACGTGGATCCTACTGTAGTTGCAAGGGCAAGTAGCTCATCTCCAGCTATCCATGCATAGCCTTACTGAATTTTGAAAGGATGTGATTCTATTTTTGCAAGTTGGCCAAACTTTTAGGTATTAAGATGACCCACCACTTCCAGATTCTTAATTTTCTCAGACACTTAATTAATGTCATTCTATGCATACAAAATTTCCATCTCTATCTTCTTCTCTTTTCTTCACAAAATTCACATTTTTATTTTATTTTCTTCTCATATTTCTTAATAGGTCACATTGCTTTCATCCAAAATTTTGCATAGTATTGATCTTGTAATCCCTTAGGAAAGGGAGCATTTCATGGTGAAAAAAGTAGGTATTGTGACTTCGAGAATTGAATATCAAGTTTGTTGAGAGAAGATTAAGTTAGTAAGGGTAAAATAAATTATGAGCATGAGTATCCTTAAAATATCACATTGCATATAAGTTAGGACCGAGAAAACTTTAAATATATTTTTCAATTTTTAACCCTTCAATGCGTTTTTTAAGACAAAAATAGAGTTATAAATTTCAAAACTGACAATACTTCAAATACAATGATTGATTATAACAACACTTTTCAATGGACTTGAGGTCAAAACATTGACACTATATGTAAGAATGAGGTTCCAAAGACAAACCTCATGTTTTCTAAAAATAATTAAAACCTTCATTCCCTTAACATGCAATGTGAAAAAGTGATTGCGAAGATGAACTTTCATTCCCCTTAAATCTTGATTAAGAAATTTGTTTTGATACACTCAATAATCTTATATCATTTAGAAGTTAAGATTAAGAACATTTTAAATACATTTTCATCCTTCAACTCTCTAAGAAATTTTTAAGAAAAAGATCATGACAAAAATGAGTTTCAAAATACACAATACCTCTTATGCAACAAACCTAACCATCTTAAGCTCCTAGTTTCCTAAGAACACATAGGAAAATGTTTCCTTTTGCAGATACATGCATGCACTAACCTTCCTCAAAGACTATTTAGTTTAAAGTGTTTCTACTTTGATGCAGGGGTAGATTCTCACAATCAATTTGATTAAAACGAGACACCTTGAAGGTTTCATTATGCAAATCTAGAATGGAAGTAGGAAAACCCAAATGATGATCTGGTTCAACAATATAGGAAACAAAATCTAGAAGGTCTAACATTTAGTTTATTATCTAGGGCTGGGGAAAAATAACTGTATTGTACTGAACTACCAAAAACTGCACTGAACTAAAAAATAGTTCGTATGAACTGCACTGAACTGAAAAACAGTTCAGACGAACTGAACTGAACTGTTTTTCTGAAAAATAAACTGGACTGAACTGCACTGCACTATAATATGAACTGTACTGAACTGTTTTATGAACTGCACTATATCAGAACCGAACTGCACTATTTTTTACTGAACTGCACTATTCTTGAATTGAACTGCACTAATTTTTAACTTAACTACACTATTTTTGAACCGTTTTTGAATCGAATTGCACTGATTTTGAATAAACTTCAATATTTTTGAATCGAATTGTACTATTTTTGAACTGAATTGCATTGATTTTGAACTGAATTGCACTATTTTTGAACTGAATTGCACTGTTTTTGAACTGAATTACATTATTTTGAACCGAATTGCACTAATTACATATGATTATAATACGCAATAATAATATAAATTTTATAGTTTGAAAGTGCTTAGGAAATAATACTTGAAATAAGCCTCATACTTCAATACACCAAAATCAAAATATTTATACATCTTAATACATAGGTTCTCCAGTAGGTTCTCCCATAAACAACATCAAAATGTT
>Ga0214544_1005333_pt1 | contig 24974 bp, 26 predicted proteins | sample CNSS3metaG_FD_160074 | JGI IMG/M metagenome (GOLD analysis project Ga0214544, IMG submission 160074) | Root nodule microbial communities from cowpea collected in UCLA plant growth center, Los Angeles, California, USA - CNSS3 | ecosystem: Host-associated > Plants > Roots > Nodule | place: USA... | reverse complement strand
CAGCACTTAACTTAACTTTCCACATTGCCCTATATTTTTATTTCCGCAATCTGATCCCCAATACGGTTATTCGTGTTCTACATCGTCTGATGATTACTTCAAGGTGACTTGCTGCCATACCTATCGGTCACAACCGATAGAGCACGTGTGGGAAAACATGCTACGGATCATACACCGCAACGCCAGGTAGAGTTCCCGTATACGAACATAGTCCGTATCGTCCCAAGACTACCAAACTCGTCAGCCAACAACTGAGGAGGGCAATCTCTCTGGACCCATCCGTACTGGCCACAACCAGCACACTCATACCGGCAACACTCGCCAACCCGAGCCACAACTCTAGGGTTTCTCGTGTTCATCCGCCATCCCGAGCCACAACTCAAGAGATGCTATTCCGAGCCACAACTCAAGGAATACCACGTGCTTAGCCCCTATCCCGAGCCACAACTCAAGGGATACGTTCCGAGCCACGACTCAAGGAACTCCAGCAATCTCACCTCCAAAGCACTACCAGAAGCCTTGTAGAACACCCTACAAAGTCCAACAACTAGGACTTCCAACAGCTAAATCGCCTAGCGGAGGACACGTACCGCTAGGCGCCACAGCCTCCAGACCGCCTGGCGGGGGACACGTACCGCCAGGCGCCACGCGCCTCCAAAACCCTCAAACCCAGCAGTCACCGCCCGGCGGGGCAGTCCCCACCGCCAGGCGAACGTGCTCCAGTGGTTCCCTGTTTCCGCCGCTATCACCTGGCGGGACCTTCCCTTCCGCCAAGCGCCACCTGCGCCAGAACCCCTTTGTCCCCTTGCTATCGCCTGGCGGGTGCTGCTACGTCGCCAAGCGCTGCATCAGCGACCTAAATGGTACTATTATACAGTCCACCCGACCAGATTACGCTATGATTTAATTATCGTACCTCCCTACAAAATTTTCTCTTAATTCTATTACCTTCACCCTTTAGTGGTTAACTTATTTCTCACAGTTTGAACTTCCATTTAGATTCAACTATCTAAGTTCTTCAAAATTTGTTTGCTTAAGTAACCCCATTCGTTGATGCATAATACAAAAGTGCTCCCAGTGCCTATTTCTTAATGTCACCATTGCCTCAACACCAGAGTCACACTCGTGATTATCCCAAATCCAGATTCGTATTACACCATACTTTAGCTTGTCAAAGTGTGGAATCCCCAATATCAAAACAATTTACATATCAATCATTCCCAATTTATTTTAAATGCCATCTTTATCCCCTGAACTGATTTTCTACCTGGTCATACTCTTTCTTAATCCAATCGTCAATTTCTGATATATCATTACTAAGCCTCAATAAGAATTACATTAAATGTACTCACCTGAACGCACCTCCCAATCCATTCCTCCTTCTCTGACTATCCACTACTAATCCCAATTATGTTTTCCACAATACATTGCCCATCAAAAACCTCCATAACAGAATTACCCCTCGCAACCAAGTATAAATGCCAACACTACGCTGGCGCCTGGCGACAAGCCCCGTGCCGCCAGGCGGTGCATCAGCCTTCTGGTAAATTTCCAGAATCTCCACACCTGCGCAGCCCCAACTTTTCCCTGTTTCTCATTCTAGATTAATCTCCATCCCTACTCGCGCAATCTCACCTATATATTATATTCCTCGCAGTCCACATACACATTCCTTAGGAATTTTTCCAAGCATTTCAATCACCAGCACACTCACGACATCAAAACCCCAATTGTTCAACCCTAAACACTTGATCACTGTTCCATTGAATTTCACCTATCACTTGTACTGGTTTTCAATCGATTATGACTCTATTTCATCTCTAAATCACTAACCCTTGATTTACATCCGATCAAAATCACTCCAGATCACACTAAACCTCAAAATCGAGCCAATTATACTCGCGTCGCCTGGCGGGTATGCATGACCGCCAGGCAGTGTATCTTGGAACCCAGAAACCGGGGTACAGGTTTGTAGCGCCTGGCGGTACAGGGATTCACCGCCAGGCGATTCCTCATGGAACCCAGAAAATGTAGTAAAATGACATATGCCGCCTGGCGGCTATGAGCAGCCCGTCAGGCGGTTTCTGGAAATTTTCCAGAAACGTGAAAACTCATTAAATTTACCAAAATACACATCCAATGTTTCATGCTTGCACACAAAATAAATTATAACATGCAAAGAAGCGGGTTCAGCTCCCCTAACCTGGTTCTCCTCTTAGGCTTAAACCCTTGAAACTTGAATAGTTCTCCTTTGCCCACTAGCCCTCCTTGGTTCCTCTCTTTTCAGCCTCTCAATCTCTCCCAAACCTCACAAGTTTCCAGAATTTCCGTGCTCTCTATGTAAGTCAGATTTCCAGATTGCAAAACCCTTCTTTCTACCTCTCTAGAACCCTTTAAAGGTGCCCTAAAACTATGCTAATACTTTAAAACGAAATTTACTTATTGAATAGAGTTTATTATCATTTACCACACCATTATGGCTCCTTTCCAGCCACCTCTCGGTTGCCTTACCACTAGGGCTTCTTCCCAACCCTTTCATATTCAAGTCAAACCCAAAAATGCCCAAAAATATAAAAATTAATGTGAGTTCTCCAAAGCTTGAACCCATAACCATGCAATTGCCAAATCAATATCAAACCATCATGCCAATTCATATTTCATGCTAGAAATCACAATTCAATTATCATAATATGGAAGAACATGTTTTCATAAATTTAAATAACAAAACCATAACATCAAAAGTTATCATACATAGGACTCGAACCCAAGTCCTTTCGCATAATCAAAGTGCTCTCAACCACATGAGCTAGCACTTTTCCACGTCATACCAACCATAATTTAATGTCATAAATTATTACCCCTCCCGTATTTATTAATTAATTATTTAATTAATTAATTAAATTCTACGGGTCTTACAACCTACCTCACCATCCATTGCCCAACTGGGTCCTCTTCACAAACCTCAGCCTTCATTCCTCCCACCTCACCATCAATTTTCCCAACCTCACCCTCAACCTGCACTTCACAAACCTCAGCCTTCATTTGTCCAACATAAACTTCCACTTCATCTACCATCACCATCCATTTCCCTAACATGGTCCTCTTCACAAACCTTAGCCTCCATTCCTCCCCGATCACTATTCATTTCCCCAACCTCACCCTCATTTTGCACTTCATAAACCTTAGCCTCCATTTCTGCACCCTGAACTTGAACTTCTCCAACCTGAGCATCCATTTCCCCAACCTCTTCAGTAAGAGTTGGTGCATCACAAAGGTATAGAACTTTTTATATATCCACATTATTACCTACCTCTTCCTCATCAACACCATCTACTATCTCTGCTTCATCCACACCATGAACCACAAATAAATGCACCTCACTATAACGCCTAGGAACATCACCATATTAATAGCACCATTGTCATATAACAATAGGTGAAGCATTTTTTGGACAGCATACCACATTCCCTTATTGTTAACATACCCAATCTCCTAAACTGCATTTAGAACATCAAAGTAACTCCACCTATCCAGATCGCATGACCAGGCTTATTTTTCCCCATTCATATAATGCAACGCACCATTATGTACAAAAATACCACTGTGGTGGACAACAACATCGAACCTTTCATCACTCATTGTCCTAAAGTAAATTCAACAAAGAAAAAAGTTGTATTATAAACCCTACTTTAACTCAATGGGGGACCACTACTACAATCAATTACAATTAAAGTAATGGGGACCATACCCACCACCGACAACCGACGAAGAAATAGACTAAAATAATACCCCACACAACCCCCCGTACAAACAAAAACTACACAAATTCATGCAATTAACACCTCATCATGCACAACATCACAACATTCAAACCACAACAAATACCAAAACATAATCACGAAAACCCTAACCCCAACTGATGCCAATCTGCAAACTTTATCACAATCCTGAAAATCATAAACCCAAGAGCAAAGTACTTACCTCGTCGATAATGATTATCTGGAAACTTGAAATCGAACGCAAAAATCACCACGTCCAATTGCTTCCTCTGAGAATCGTGGATCCAAAAATCGCCTCCCACCTAGTAGAATCCCTATTTGCAGCATTTGCCCCAAATTTGAATTTTAACGTTATTAATCCAGCTATACTGTACACCTAATGCACCATAATTCAACGTAATACAAACAATGCCACATGTACAGTTCTTCGTTACTAATTTAAACAGCGTCACACAAAAGGACTAAATTAAACATAAGTTGCGAAAATGAGGACCATTTTAAACATTTGGTAAAAGTGAGGACCATTCGCAACAAACACTACGAAAATGAGGACGTAAAAGGTATTTAAGCCTACTTTATATTATATTTATGTACATTATCTATGGTAAAAAATTTGAAATTAAAGTTCTAATAAACAGAGTACCACCACTAGTAGAAAATCGGCTTACTATGACAATAAAATGGGCTTAGTGTGACAGGTATTCTGGCGTCATAGTTGCAAGAGTCATTTTTTATGATGTCGCAAAAACCTGTCATAGTAAGTCAGACTTACTATGATAGGTATTCGATTAACAGTCATAGTAAGTCCAACTTACCACAACACAAGATGGAAATGTTACGACACTTAGTGAACTTACTATGACGGGTAATGAAAAAGTACATCATAGTAAGTCCAACTTACTATGACAGGTAATGCAAAGTATGTCATAGTAAGTTAGGTTTTTTTTATTATTTTTTTTATGTTTTACCATTTTCCTCTCCATTCAATTCACTTGCAAATACATTTCATATCACCAGAACAAATAATTCCTAACCAAACCAATTCCATACAGTTAAGTTGTCTAACAAACTTCAAAAATTGAAATTGTATATACATAAATCTACAACCTTGACAACTTTTACAAATACTCTAAAAAAGATTGTAAATTACTATAAACTAAGATTTCTACAAGTTATCAACAACACTCAAAAGAAAGGAAACCCACTTGGTTCTAATTTCTTCTACCTCTCTATCTTCCAATGGCGATGAATAATTAAGTATCTACAAAAAAAGCATAATGAAGTTAAACAGTATTGTAGTTCACAATTACATAAGTATTTAGTCATTTTTGTATTACTTTATTCCATGAGTCAATAATGTTTGTACATATAATCGTGTGCATGTGTTTCATGACGTAATACCCACATTCATAGCTCCCCGATTGATGTCGACACTACAAATCAAATACAAATAATTATAATATGTTTTATATTAGAGCTCAAATGGTAGTCAGACATATAAATTACATTAGGCGCAATTATTTGAATCTTCTTCCAAAATACAAATGGAATACCCCGCAACCTTGAATGAGCTTCCAAAGACCTACAAAAAGTAAACATTCATTAAATCATATTAATCATATTGGAAGGAAATAAAATAGAATAAAAAAATTACGCCTCTAATATATTTTTGATGGACAATGTGTTAGCTTTCTTATGCAAGGAACACGAGAAAACCACAAGAGAATGATTAGGATCCAAATGCTAAACTACTCTCAAAGAAAGAGATAGTAAATTGTTGACATGGTCCCTTTTACCAGTTATAGTAAATTTTACTTTTATTCCAAAAATGTCACCGATCAACTTATTATGAGAGGTGACATATACCTGACATAATAAGTCGTCATAGATTGTCCTTTTACCACTAGTGCACATTGTCAACCACGTATAAACATGTTTTTATATTATATAAATGTAATCAAAACTAAAATACCAACTGCCAGAGTCAAGCAACCACTACATTACGTTAATAACAGATAAAATGAAAACTTTCCAATGCTATACAATTGCACCGTCCTTGCATATGTCAAACTATTTTTAATAAGGATAATGATAATTTAATCCACTTTTTTTATCCGCTTTTAACCCACCATTCCAATCATTCTTAGATCATCATATCACATCACTAAAAATATTTAAAATGCATGATCTAAGGGTGATGAAGTGATGGGTTAAAAGTGGATAAAAAAAATGGATTAAAATATCATTATCCTTTTAATAAACACACAAAAAATTTAGTTTATTTTTATATAATATAAATATACATGCTTATACTTTATCCTAACGTCACCTTTTTATCCTAACAATCTTATAAAATGCTATAAACTAGCATACATATACAATAATTTAACACTATTGTTATACTAAATCGCAAAACCCAAAGCATCAAATTATAATAATGATAAAAATCAAGACATCAAAATACAACCTCAAGCCACACTACTATTATACAAAAACATAACCCAAACCTAACCACAAACACCACATAGTTTACATTACCGAAAATTCTAAAACAACTTATACAATATTAATCTTTAACTATTATAACCCAAGTATGATATCAAAATTTACCAAATAAACTTTCATTTCAAAATGATAATATATATATATATATATATATATATATATAATATTCCCTATTTAATTCCCTTTAATTACTCATAAAACTAATAAAAATAATAATAAGAAGAATAATGATTATTTATTCACCTTCATGAACTATGTAATGGTGATTTTATTTCCTGGACTAGTGTCATACAAATCACGTTATTTTGCTCTTCTTCTTCCAAATTTCATTTAATTGCTAAAAAAAATACAATATTAATCTAAGCAAGAATAGAACTCATAACTTCTAAAGTTAAATCCAGCACTCTAACCAACTAAGTTATGAAACCAATTAATCATAAACTTAACTTAAAAATATAAATATAATTTTACATCTTAACCCTATTCCATAATTATCAAATATAATTCCAAAATATGTATTAGATGAGAAATGGAACTCATTACCTCCGTTATCATCAAGCTCTAACCAACTAGACTACCTAATCTTTTTGTCATCCCTTTAATTTTTATTTTAATAAATAAAAAATATTTTGCATGGGTCTTATATTAGGGTTTGGCCCATTCCTAAGAATGTAAGTGAGGTAAGAAGTTTTCATGGTTTGGCTAATTTTTATAGGAGGTTTGTCAAGGATTTTAGCACCATAACATCTTCATTAAATGAAATTGTTAAGATGTGGGGTTTAAGTGGGGAAAGGAACAACAAGAGACTTTTAATAGTCCCAAATACAAACTCACACATGCACCTATCTCAGCTTTACCAAATTTTGAAAAATATTTTAAGATGGAGTGTAATGCTTCAAATATGGACATAAAAGGTATTCTCTTGCAAGAAAGGCATATAATAGCCTATTTTAATGAAAAGTTGAAAGGGGTGGTGGGAAAGTATTCCACTTATGACAAGGAGTTATATGCCCTAGTTAGAGCTTTGCATACTTGGCAACATTATTTGCTTCCTAAAGAATTTGTAATTCATAATGATGCTGAATACCTTAAATATCTTAAGAGTCAAGGTAAACTCAATAGAAGACATGCCAAATGGGTAGAATTTATTGAACATTTTCCTTATGTTATTAGGCATAAATAAGGTAAGGCAAATGTTGTGGCTGATGCATTATCTAGGAGGTATGCATTATTATCTATGGCTGAAACTAAAATACTTGGCTTTGAATTGTTTAAGGAATTCTATGATCATGATCATGATTTTGGTGAAATCTATTAAAATTGTGAAAAAGGAGCTTTTAAAGATTTTTACAGGCATGATGATCTTCTTTTTAAAGGAACTAAGTGTGTGTACCTAAAGTTTCAATGAGGGAATTATTTGTAAAAGAAGCTAGTGAAGGGGGATTAATGGGACATTTTTGGGTTCAAAAGACCTTAGATGTATCGCATGATAATTTCTTTTAACCTCACATGAAACATGATATGCACTCTTTTTGTAATAAATATATTACTTGTAGACATGTTAAATCTAAGTCTATGCATTATGGGATATTAAGGCCTTTACTTGTTCCTAACTCTCCATGGACCAATATTTCTATGGATTTTTTTTTTGGCCTTCCAAGGTCCAAAGGAGGAAAAGATTATGATTTTGTTGTGGTTGATAGTTTCTCAAAGATGGCTCACTTTATTCTTTGCCACAAGAGCGATGATGCCAATCTTGTGGCCAAATTATATTTCAAAGAAGTGGTAAGATTACATGGTATTCCAAGAAGCGTTGTATTAGATAGGGATGTAAAATATTTAAACTAATTTTGAAAGGTCTTGTAGGGTACAAAGCTTCTCTTTTCTACAACTTATCATCCTTAAACAGATGGATAGACAAAAGTGGTAAATAGAACTCTTTCGCAACTCCTTAGAGGTTTTGTAAACAAAATTTTAAAAACTTGGTAGGAATGGTTACCTCATGTGGTGTTTGCTTTCTAAAACAATTAAGGATCTTTAAGATTTAAGATTCTCACACAGTAAAATATAATAGAGCACTAACATTGATCCATAGGAGATCTTGTGAGTATGCGTTCTTCAATTTGTAATTTGTGTGCTCTTTAACCACAATTTCCCAATCTATCTCTTTGCATTTCTTTTCTCCTTTCACACGTTCTTGATGGATTATTGTGAAAGAACCTTATGGCCAAAGACAAAACCCCAATCCCTATTATAAATTGACGCCTATCAAGTTGGTTTTTATTTTATCTTTATGTTATTTTATTATCACTTCCCATAAAAAACAATAGGTCCTTATATTTTATTGAATCACAATTGGGTCCATAATAATATTTCAAATGAGTCACATAATAGAATTAATTCATCAATTAATTCTAACATTCTCCCACTTGACTCATATGATGTCATAATATTATGTGATATAATACATAAACAAAATGCGCATTAAAGGACCTTACATAAATGTGTTCCATCATTATTCATAATAAAAAATATAAAAATAATAAGAGTCATGACGGTCACACATCATTCGGTCGACATGATCCCTTTCATGTACTATTGTATCGTCCATTTCTCTTAATGACCTTAAAACAAGAAGTCCATAATGGGTTCAAATATAATGTCATTTTTCTAAAACAATAACATAACATAATTTGTTTTCTTCATCATAATTTGTATATATAAACATAAAGAAGAAAACACAGATTTCAGAAACTTATACATTAGAGAGCTCAAAGTGTCACATAAACATTAATAACATTAACATTCAACATTCACTAGTAGACAATTTGCCCTTATTCTTTACATGGGCATCATACTATTTGGATCGTAACCCTTTTTTCAAAGGGTCAACAATCATAAGATTTGTGCTAATATGTTCTATCGACACTCTAAGTTTCTAAACTTCTTCTTAACGGTCAAGTATTTCAACTCCATATGCTTAGCACCTTTGGAATACTTATCGTTCTTAGAAAAGAAAATTGTTGTAGAATTATCACAATAAATATTCAGCAACTTGGAAATATTGTCGACTACTCCAAGTCTTGAAATAAATTTTTGCAACCAATTAGCCTGAACAATGGCCTCAAAGCATGTAACAAATTCAGATTCCATGGTGGATGCAACAATGACAAACTACTTTGGACTTTTCCATGAAATCACTCCTCCGCTAAAAGATACACATAACCAAATGTAGACTTTCTTGTATTCATACAGTCGACAAAGCCTGAATTTGTATAACCTATCACCTCAAGGTGATAAGATTTTCTACAAGTAAGCATATGATTATTTGTTCCTTGTAGGTATCTTAAAACTTTCTTTGCAATTTTTCAATGCTCTAATCCTGGATTACTCTGATATCTACCAAGCATACCAACTGCAAAGTTAATATTTGGCCTCGTAAATGTTTAAGCCTACATCAAAATCCCAACAACAGATGCATAAGGGGTATCTTCCATCTGTTTCCATTTCAAATCATTCTTTAGACATTGCATGAGACTAAACTTGTCTCCTTTCTGTATTGGAACGAGAGATGCTGAACATTTATCCATTCTGAATCACTCTAAAACTTTATTAATATATGTGTAGCCATATGACTTCAAAAAAAATTGAACGAGGAGCCATATGAAGTAAAAATCTCATGTACGGTTTTGTAGAGTGGCAGTAAGGGTGACTTATCTGTCAACTTTTCCACTATTACACCCAAAAAACCAAACTCTGCCTTACGTAAAGTTGCCAGAGTACGCTTAACCTCTGGATTTGAAATTACTGCTTATATACCCGTAAGAAGATCGTTCATCTACTAAACTATGTTGCGTGTCAACATTGTGATTCAAAGTCAATATAGTTTCAGCATATAAATTATCCAAATTCAATTTATATAAACCATCATAAAGTGTACCAAATCCAATCATAAAAGTACGCTTAAACAAACTGAAACAACCATTCCCAAACTTAAAAGAGTATCCATCAACGTCAAGCTTAGATAAAGAAATGAAATTCCTAGTCATACTAGGTACATAAAAAGTATCCATAAGGTCAAAGTGATATCTAGTGTCGAAGATTATACGATAAGTCTCGACGAGTTCCACTGGAATTTTCTCTTTATTGCCCATTGTCAACACCCAATTAGGAGGATGAGGGAATAAAAAAGAAACAAAAGAGAAGTGAACGTTGATTTGAGTATGGATATATTCCTACTTTTATTTTCATCTCACTTAAAATTTAATTTAATTTTATCTTGTTTTATTTTATTTAACCGTGGTTTATTTATCTTGTTTATTTTATTTTTAATTTTATTTCTTTATTTTAATTTTAACTTTCAATTTTAATCATATTTTGTTTACTTTTTATATTATTTTTTTATTCCCTTTTCAACAAATATGTATATAAAAGAAATAAATAAAAAAAGAGAAATAGAAGAAAAAGAGGTTAACGTAAGGTCTAATAGCAGCAGACCTACATCCTTCCACTATTTTTTAATTGAAAGATGTTCAGAGGTGCATCAACTAGGCTACCATTGCTTTTGTATGTTAATTGGGAATTATGTGTGGTAGCTAGCTAGCTCTAGTTGTAAGACTCGGGAAATATTAGACTACAGAGAAACACTTGGAAAACAAATTAATGGTTTGATTAATATTGTTGATTTATTTAATTTAATTAGGTTATTAAATTATGAATATGAAATTATTATTATTTGAGTGATTTAAGTTATTGTTGTATTTATAATTATTATTTAAGTGATATAAGTTATTGTTTTATTTATTTTAAATTTTAATATTATATTTAATGTTGCAGATATGTATATATAATTAAGTGGTGCCTATTATAATATGAGAATGTATCTAGTTTAGTGCTAGCACTTTGAGTTGTATGTGTAGGTACATGGCTCCGAATCTGACGGTTCTTATATAGTGTTTTTAATTGTTAATATTAAATTTAATGTGGATATATGGGTTTATAAACCTAGGGTGCATGTAATATAACAAGACAGTGTGTAGGTGCAGTCTGGTGGTATGAGGTATGCATAAATGTATGCAATGGCCTGTTTTCGAATCCTGGTAGGGCTATGCGTCAGTTTATTAATTAGTTTTTTTCTCGTTGTGTCAAGATTTTTACCGCTAGCATTAATGCATCGAAAATGATATTCGAACATAAAATTCAAACTCAATTTTGACATGGGTGACGTGGCACCCTTTTTTTCTTTTTTTTTTTACTTTTTTAAATCAAACAGAAGCCATGGTCACGTGCGCGGAGGTTATGTGCAGCAAATTCTTTTTGCCAAAAGTAAAGCAGACATGGAGAGAGAAAGTATCCCAAAATGCAAAATTTGTAGAGTGTTCGTGAGACAGGGAGGGAGAAAGTCAGAGGAAGTGGAGACAGTTTCTGCAAGTCGGAGGAGAGGCAGAAACAGCATGAGAAAGTCAGCGAAAAGGCGGCGATAGCGTGAGCAACTCGAAGGAAAGGCAGAGACAGGGTGATCAAGTGTGTGGAAAGGTAAAGCCAGCGTGAGAAAGTCGGCGGAACGGCCGAGAGAGACTGAGATAGTCGGAGGAAGTCGAGACAGAGAAGTTGTGGTGTTACAGAAGCGAGGCGGGAGGCGGTCACCGTGAGAGGACACACCTGCGACAGCGACGATAGTGGAGGGGATCGAATCCAGTCGAAGCGAGTCGACGGCAACGACAACCAACCTACCGGAAGTCGTTCCGCAACACTATTTTAGTGTAAGGTTCGTGTTTTTTTCTTCAGCAATCGAAAAGGTTTAATCTTTGGGGGAAAAACGTTTCATTGTGGTGTGGTTTTCAAGTTTGGTGCAACATTGTTTGACAAAGTCGTTGGTATATTTTGGTTTGCATTGTGGTGTGGTTTTGTAGTCTTGATTTTGTAGTGGCATGTTGTGGTGTTTGACAATGTTGTGCGTTTGGACAACACCAAAATTTTCAAAGTAGCACATTTGGGGGTTTTTTAATTTTGTGGTGGCCGAATGTTACTGAGTGATGGTTGGATATGGAAAATAGGAATTTTTTATGTTTCAGGGGATGGGCTTTGGTGTTTGATATTGTTGTTATTGTTTGTTGTTTTTGGAATTTTATTTGGTTTGTGTAATTATTTGATACTATGTCATTCAAGGGTAAATGTTTTGAGTTGTAAAATAGGAAAGGATGGCGGGTAAAGGACAATCTGATGAGAAGGTATTGACATTACACTTTTATGAATTGGTTGTTATCATTATTTGGGTATGATTTTTAAATAAGTTATAATTTATGTATTTTGATTGAATGTTAGTGTCGGTTGCGGACCTTTTGTTACACGAAGTACATTGTTGAAATTCACGACTTGCTTTTGGATAGCCATCGTGCAAGGCTACAAGATACACCATTCCAATGGTGTTTGCAGATAGTGAAACCATTACAAATATATAATCCCCTTATGCTGGAGATGCTGAAGTGATGGTTACCGGCTCATGAATCTTTTCGTGTCGTGCAACGGTGTATTCCAATAAGTTGTGGTGATATCTCCATGTGCTTAGGATTGGGTGGTGTTGGGGTGGATGTGGAATTTGATAAAAATATATGTGGTGTTGTGGGGTCAGTTATGAAAGATAAATTACTAACGGTTGAAAATGTTATTAATGTCATTAAGAGTTTGTTAGAGGCTGAGTTTGTTGATGTTGATAATGTTTGCCGTTTGTATATTTTAGTTTGTTTTGCTGTCCTATACTTCCCTAGGAATTCAAGAACTATTTGTAATATTTCGTTCAGTGTTTTAGACAATATAGATAGGTTGTCCACTTACAACTGGGGTAAAGTAGTTCATACGTATCTAGTAAAAAGTTTAAGTCGTGCCTTTTTGGCACTTGGTCAAACAGAAATCTGCTTAAGCGGCTCAACAACAGTTTTGCAGGTACAAAAAACTTCATTTAATGATTATTACTGATTTGTACAATATATATATTGATGAGATTTACAAATTTCTATTTTATAGTTGTGGGCCGTAGAACGGCTTCGATTATGTGCGTCAGATGCAGAGTTTGTTTTTCCACGAATTTTGGGTTGGACGGACTTTCAATTAAAGAGAAGACGCGTTGAGAAGTTATTTCAAGAGACCCATTTATAAGTGCCTACCATTTTTACTTTATGAAAATGTTAATTATATTTGCCTACCATTTTTACTTTATGAAAATATTAATTATATTTGAGCACTAATCTGTTAGGTTATTTGTTCATTTAGATTTTTTTGGAATGGAGGTTGAGAGAAGAAGACCATGAGAATGAAATTATTCGAGAAGCCTTGCAACTTGGACACGAAGGGCAATCCAAAAAAGCGCATGTAGATAACAAGGCTGCGTCGACGCAAGACTTGTTAAAGAAGCTGCGAAAGCATGGAAGACGACTACGGAAGTTGAAGAAGCACATGACGGAATTACGTGAAGAAATATTGTCTAGATCTCATGTAGGGGATGAAGAAGATGGAGAAAATGTTGACGAGAAGGGTGCGGAAGGTGTACACAAAGAAGCCGATGTTGAGGTTGAGGTTGAACAGCGTGATCAGGAGGATGAAATTGGTGAACGTCTTCATAAAGGTTTTGATTTGAACTCCGAATCTGATGTTGCCCAGTTTGGGGAGGGTTAGCACTTCAAGTCATTGCTCCATATGATCCACAACAGCCATCATTTGATTCATTAGGGGTTGACTTGATGAAATTGTACAACACTATAACTTATAACCGTACTCCTTATAGGTATTATTAATTAATTTTTTGTGACATGTATGAAAATGATTAAACAAACCATGAAATTTGTTACTGACAGACTTAAATTGTAGATTGGTGGCCAATATAAATGGCCAAATTTTGGGTACCTCTGAATGCTCTGGTTTTGGTTTTGCAAATAAGGTGGACAATATGGTAAGAACTATTTTTTGTATTTCTATTTCTATGAAAGTGAGGTGCGATGTTCGGGACCCAATGGTTTGTGATCAATAATTAATTTGAAAATCTGAAGACCAAAATTTATGTAGTCAATCCCCATGTAATATCATAGCATTCCCCACGCTTGGTCACAGCAGTATGTTTGTAATTAATTGTAAATCTCCCCAAGCAAGGAACATAAAGGTTTTTTGAGCCCTTTGTAACATGAATTTAATTTCATATTCATTTGCCTGATTTGGTGAATCCTTTTGTGTAGGCTGTTTTGTTCGGTGCAAGCACAATGATGTACTTTGAACGACGCAAATATGGTCATGTCAAGCGAGTAGCTTTCAATCCGTTATATGCGGTACAACAACTTAATGTTTGGTTACGAATGACTTAGCTTTATTTGATTTAGAAATAACTAATGTCAGTTTTGATTGTAGACTCATGTTCTGAACAACTCACGAAGGATGAAGATTAATAGACGGCAATGGACATTGAAAGACTATGAGGTTTACTTTCGTGCAGGATTGATTTCTGTGGAGGATATTGTGGATGCTGATTTTGTGAGATTCCTCTTCATATATGTAATTTTTGCTGCATATTTAATACTTTCCAAGTTAAGTGATACATTTATTATTTGATGCAGTTGTTTGCCCCAACGGTGCATGAAGGTCATTGGTGGTGCTATGCTGTAAATTGTCAACAGAAGAAGCTTTATGTCTTGGATTCAATTGGACATTCCAATAAAAATCGCAAAAGACTAAATAACGCCATTGTAAGCACTACAAATGTTCAATACACGTATTGTATTTCTTGTCATAAACGTTTATTTTATTGATTTCATGATTGATTGTAGGCTTATAATATGGGATTGCTTTTTGGTATGCTGTTGAAATGTGGTGATGATGAATATCCAATCTTTGAAGAAGAATGCCACAATACTCCTATTCAACCAAACTTGTATGTGTTTTCATTTATACAATCTAAATGAGTTGTTTTTTCATGTATTGTCTGAATTTGTGATGAGGAATGTATTTATTTGGCTTGATGTAGGTATGATTGTGGGATTATTGTTCTTCAAATGATGGAGTTGTGAGATGGTCAGAAGAAATTTGATGGCAATACCATGCCTAACTACACCAATGTAAGTTACATGACGTTTAAGTTGTTACTTTTGACTTTGTGTATTATAATGTCATTTATGGAGTCAAAATTTTGATATTTGTTATGCAGGACCAACTACAATAGATTAGGCAGCAATACATATGGAAATGGATTTTAGATGTAGACAACATTCAGAGGCAAGATGTGCTGCAGTACTATGACTTGTTAGTTAGACGTTAGGGTTTGGTGAACATTTGACCTCATACTGTCATTGAATGTGAAGAAGAAGATTGAATTTAACTTTTTGTGTTGTAATGAAGTACATGAATGTACAAAATTGTTATGTAGATCCCCTATAATTATTTGATGGGTCCCCTCTTTAAGCTGATTGTTGGTGTTGTATGCTTCATGACAAAATGTTAAGACTCTGTATTTATGTTTTAATTACTGGAATGTGACAGTGCACTTTAGCAGGCCATTTCCGTTTAATGGGGCTAAGTTTTTCATTACGTTATTGGGAATGTGTACCATTTAGGAACTGATATTTAAGGTCATTCACACAAAGGTGAGGTGATGATGTTTTGTTGGTCAGTATGTAGCAAAAAAATATTTGGCTGCACTCTCCACATAATAGAGGCCACTCCCCATGTATGGGAGCGTAACCTTATGTTATTCATTTTAAAATGCTTCGAATGTTGTAGACCTTGTGTAGGGTTTTCCTTTTTTTTAATTACAAAATTATGCAGACCAAAAACTTTCCCACCGCTCCCCATATAATTTAACACCGATCCCCACCTCTGGAAGGAGTAATTTATTTGATTTCATTGGATATGCATCCAAGGAAAGGATGTGAGGTCTTCATGTTGTAATCCTTGGGGTGGGTCTTCCATTTTTTATTTTAATTGTGAAGACCAAAACGTTGTGTACCACTCCCCATTTAATTTCATAGCACTCCCCATGTCTGGGAGGGTTTGTTTGTTTATTTACTTGGCTATGCGTCCTTGGAAGGAAGACAAACCATTTTTCAACCCTTAGACACTTTCATTCATTTATTTTTATTTTTATTTTAAATTTATTGGATATGCGTCCAAGGAAAGGAGACAAACTCATTCCAGCCCTAACTCACTTTCATTTCATTTTATGTACATGTATGTGAGGTCACGGTGTTGTTGACCTTGTGGTGGGTCTTCCAATTTTAATTTTTAATTGCGAAGACCAAAATCTTTTGTACCACTCCCCACTTAATTTCACAGTACTCCCCACCTCTGGAAGGAGATATTTTTTAAAATTTTTTAGATATGCATCGAAGGAAAGGAGACAAACCCATTCCAGCCCTAACTTACTTTCATTTCATTTTATGTACATGTATGTGAGGTCACGGTGTTGTTGACCTTGTGGTGGGTCTTCCATTTAAAATTTTTAATTGGGAAGACCAAAATCTTGTGTACCACTCCCCACCTAATTTGACAGCACTCCCCACCTCTGGAAGGAGATATTTTTTAAAATTTTTTGGATATGCATCGAAGGAAAGGAGACAAACCCATTCCAGCCCTAACTTACTTTCATTTCATTTTATGTACATGTGTGTGAGGTCACGGTGTTGTTGACCTTGTGGTGGGTCTTCCATTTTTAATTTTTAATGGCGAAGACCAAAATCTTTTGTACCACTCCCCACTTAATTTCACAGCACTCCCCACCTCTGGAAGGAGATATTTTATTTTAAATTTATTGGATATGCATCCAAGGAAAGGAGACAAATTCATTCCAGCCCTAACTCACTTTCATTTCATTTTATGTACATGTATGTGAGGTCACGGTGTTGATGACCTTGTGGTGGGTCTTCCATTTTTAATTTTTAATTGCGAAGACCAAAATCTTTTGTACCACTCCCCACTTAATTTCACAATACTCCCCACCTCTGGAAGGAGATATTTTATTTGAAATTTATTGGATATGCATCCAAGGAAAGGAGACAAACTCATTCCAGCCCTAACTCACTTTCCTTTAATTCATTTTACATGTATGTGAGGTCACGATGTTGTTGACCTTGTGGTGGATCTTCCATTCTTATTTCTTATTTGTGAGGACCAAAATCTTTTGTACCACTCCCCACTTAATTTCACAGCACTCCCCACCTCTGGAAGGAGATATTTTATTTTAAATTTATTGGATATGCATCCAAGGAAAGGAGACAAACTCATTCCAGCCCACTTTCCTTTAATTCATTTTACATGTATGTGAGGTCACGATGTTTTTGATCTTGTGGTGGATCTTCCTTTTTTATTTCTTATTTGTGAGGACCAAAATCCTGTATACCAGTCCCCATTTAATTTGCGAGCACTCCCCCCCTCTGGGAGGAGATATATTTATAAATTTATTGGATATGCCTCGTTGGAAGAAATGGAAACCCCATTCCAGCCCTTAGTCACTTTGATTATGTTTATCACATTACGGTGCGTGTTAAATGATGTATGACCTTATCATGTTGAAAGAAGTTAGAAGCAAAAAGATTTTTTCTTTTGTTAAAATTGGGCTTCAGTAACATAACATAGTCACCGGTCGTGGTGGTCCTTGTGGTTTACCACATAAACGTTAAAACAAAAAACACATAAGAACATGTAAACAACAAACTAAATACATCTTAAATAATATAACCCCATGTTTTACATTTAATCATCGACATTTTGGGAAGGTTCAATGTTGGAGGAGGTCTCCCCAATGTGAGGAACAGACTGAGTGGACGGATTGATAAATTTTTTTAGTATCTCCTGAACCTTTGGATCAAGTGATGGATGAGGCTCAATGACAGGCTTGATTGTGGCTTGGACTAGTTCATCCATGGGTTCACAAATGTCCGCTTTGAATATCTAGTTTTCAAAAAAGGCGTTTGTCCATATTAATGACCAAAGTTCTGAGGAAACGAAAACATTTAGTAGGAGTAAGGTCAAGTTCTTTCTAATTGGGGAGAGTACCTTCACAATGTTGCGGACAGTGATGTTTAGGTAGCAAATTTTATGTCTATGACCAAAAGTCGCAACCTGCTATGAACAACTACAGAACGTTACTATGACAAGGATATAACGCATACGAATTCCATGTTAAACATGACTTTATTAAATGTGTGTGATGCAAACTTGACTTACGGTGTTCAAAAGTAAAACTGCTCCAACAGTAAGATCTCTCCCATATTCTGGATGAAGTAGTACTTTCCGGTGCACACTTGCCCAAACCGTGCCAGTAGGGTCCTATTCTTGGAAAGGATTAAATCAGTAGAACAATTTGTTTCCAATACATATTATTTGTGTTAAAACATGATACCTTCACACATATTTGCATATCGCCTAGGCCATTTGGGTTGCACTGTTTGACAATGCATGCTACGAAAGGAAGTATACCAGTTCTGTTACAACTTCCTAAGTGTGCAGTATTGTTAATGTCTCCGTCCTTAACCAGGCCTATGAATGAAAACTGCCATGAGTGTTTCGCTCATATTCATAACGACAACAAATTGATGTTGACTAAAGCATATGCACCATGGAACTTTATGAATTTCTCTGCTCATAATCATGCATTTGATTTGAAATCCCTCTCATAACTTGCAACACCAATAGACTATGCAAATTCTTGGGTGCTTTGTGCGTGTTCTGAACCACGGTTAATGATAGCTGCCTGGACATTTCCTGCTGGCTCTGGAATAAGGGTTGTTGATGAATTACATTTTTTGAGGAAAGATGTCAAATCTTCTTCTTCTACATCAAGGCCCTTCCACGGTTCCATTGCAATTGAGAAAAGTTAAAATTTGACATATTTCAATTAAGAAATGCGCCAAACTATTGCAAATCATTCGTGTAAAATTAATGATGTACCACTAAAATGCAACAATGAAAGAGTTCATCACTTACCTCCTATATTCCACCGCAACCCAACAAAGAAACAAACTTTTTATGGTCGCATAAGTAGTGCGCCGCGGGGTCCATTATATACAAAAAGTAGTTCATGGTGATATGTCCATAATACCCTTGCTTTTCTTCTTCAGTAAGTTTAATCGTCACTAATGTTTTGTCTCCTGTTTCATCGCCAACCCTTTGACTTCTCCCCAACCCCCTCACCTAACACAAGTTAATGCAGAGTTATGGCAGGAGCTTGGACATTAAAGGCATGCAGGTTGGTAACCATCGTTGAATGGTGTTTGGAGCTGCACACTCGTCCTCATTAAACATCGTCACCTTCCATTCCAAGTAAGTGCGTATTATAACTTCAGAAAAAAAAAACAAAATTTATTGTGTCCGGAAAAAAAAAAATTTATGTCCGCATTAATTATGAAACTTGATTGCACTTGGGTTGTTGTGTTCAAACATTGCAAACACGTTTACGTTGTATGTTTCATAGGGTTTGAATTAATGTTGAATGTCATACATGGCCACCAACCATTTTTTTTTATGAAATAATGAATATATGTAGTATTGACATTCGCAGCTATCCTGTTAACCAAAGAACAGTAGTAATGGAGCCCTTTCCCTCACTTGATGATATTTGCTTGGGTGAAGACATTCCTGTCCAAGCGTCGCATGAATTCAATGAAGATATAAATAGTAACAATGCACATGACGTCAACGAAGATGACATTGTTCCAAAAGTCCATATGTGTTTTGAGACATTGGATTCTGTGAAGGTTTTTTACAGAAATTTTGCTATACAAAGTGTGTTTGGTGTCAGGATCAGAAGTTCACTACGGGGTTCGAACAATGAAATCAACTACATAAAGTTAGTATGTTCGCGTTAAGGAAATTACATTTCTGCCATACCCCCAGAATTGAAAACCGTGCCAAGTCAAAAAAAGTAGTGCAAAGCAGGTATAACTGTTGGGAAGAAGGAATGGAAATGGTACATAAGGAGTGTTGTCACTGATCATAGTCATGACATAAGTCTACAGAAGTCTAGGCTAATACATGGCAACCGTAAAGTAAACATGCATGCTAGGCAAACTGTTGACATCAACGTCGGAGCCGGTGTTAGGATCAACAAAAGTTTTCGATCACTGGTTTGTGAGGCCGGTGGATATGATAACATAACCTTCATTGAGCGGGATGTTCGCAACTACATTAGTAAACAAAAAAGGTCATTGTGCAAGGATGGGGATGGCCAAGCATTGCTTCGACACTTCTCACATATGAGAGAATTGAACAACAACTTCTTCTTCGATATAGACATGGACGAAAATAACAGAATATGCAATGTTTTTTGGTCCGATGCAAGGAGTAGAGCGGCATGTCAAGATTTTGGTGAGGTGGTGTCATTTGACACAACCTACTTAACAAACAAATATGACATGCCATTTGCGCCTTTCGTGGGAGTCAATCATCATGGGCAGCCAATTTTGTTAGGTTGCGGCCTTGTTTCTTGTGAGGACACAAGTACGTTTGTGTGGCTTTTTGAGTGTTGGCATCGACGCATGTCCAACATTGAACCTCATGGTATCGTTACTGACCAGAGTAAGGCAATGATGAACGCAATTAAAGTTGTATTTCCTAACCCAAAACATAGGTGGTGTTTGTGGCACATCATGAAAAAGGTTCCTGAGAAATTGCAAGGGTACACAAACTACAAACCTATGAAGACGGAATTGAAGAAACTTGTGTATGATTCCATCTATATTAATGACTTTGAGTTAGGGTGGGTGGATTTTATTACCAAGTATGACTTGAATGCAAATGAATGGTTGTGTACGTTGTATGATGAGAGACATCGTTGGGTTCCCTGCTATTTGAAAAGTCATTTCTAGGCTGAAATGTCAACCACACAAAGGAGTGAAGGCATGAATGCATTTTTGATGGATTCATCAACTCTAGCACAACCTTACAACAATTTGTCGTACAGTACGACAATGCATTAAGGCAAAAGGCAGAAAAGGAGTTTGAAGCGGACTTCGCATGTACGAATACAACTGTTGCATGTGGCTCTCAATCACCGATTGAAAGACAATTTCAATTAGAATACACACACGCCAAATTTAGTGAGGTTCAAAACGAATTCAGGGGTAAGATGAATTGCTTCGTGAAGAGTGTATCAAAAGATGAAATTGTTTGAAAGTATACCGTGAAGGAAGAGTGGATGTAGAATGGCTAGAAAAACCACAAAATGCACAACTTGAAACTCGATTCAGTTACAACAAATATTGAATGCAGTTGTTTGTTGTTTGAGTTTAGAGGCATATTGTGTCGCCACAGCTTCTTGGTCCTGGGACGAAGACATTGAATGTGTAGCCGATAAGTATGTTCTCCAACGTTGGTCAAAATATGTGCGAAGGAGACACAATCTCATAAATGCAGGTTACAATAGAAGTAGTGACGACCCACGAATGCAAAGGTACCAAGTATTGTGTAAGACTTTTTACGATATAGCTGAGGTTGCTTGTGACTCTGAGAATACAACAAAATAGTTATGTGATGAACTCCACCTCATAGTAAAGTCATTAGAGGTCCCAACTAAACCAATGGAATGTGTAGCACCGAACGGAGGTGGGTGCCTAACCAGTAATGATGTTACTCCATCTGCAACCAACAGCGGAATGGTTATAAGCCCAATTCATGTTAAGAGGAAGGGAAGACCACGTTCAAACAGACTACAACCAACTGTGGAGAAAATATGTAAGAGGAGGAGAACAAACGCTTCTAAAAATAAGGCTTTAAGAACTACAATGGTAAAATCATATTATTTTATAAAAAGTCCAAATATTATGTTTTCATTAATCACTGCAAGTAACTGTTGGTTGTATTTTTAATAGGACACTTCCTACTTTGGTGCAACATCGGACCATCAGCATGTCTCCTTTGAATGCCCACCATTACTGAACACACCCATTCGTAATAGTGGATTTATGTCTTTGTTGACATCTGTGGAGTCTGACTTTGGAAACACTCAAATTTCTTCAACAACCCACATTTGAAAAAGAAATTTAGGTAGGTCCACCAAGGTCACGTACATATACAATGTGGTGGTAAAGGGATGTTTTTGTCGCCAAACTAATATCACTGTTTTGTTATGCATACATAGTTAATTTTGGAAATGCACCTCCCATAGTTTATCTTTACTACCACATAGGTTTTGCCGCACATGAAATGCACAAACATAATATGACTGAAGTCTTCTTGTTTGTGAATGACATGTGTGTAAATGGATGGTCATTTCATATTGTAATGGTTACTCCATTTAATGAAATATTATTTCTTTCAACGTTTATGGTATTATTTATTACATTTACATGAGTAATTAATTAGCTTAATTCCATTTCAGTATGCAATAAATTAATTGTTGTTTGTTACCATTCTCATTACCTTAACAGATACAAATTAAGTGGCCAATATTAACGTTGCAGCGACGCACTAAATGACGACGTCTAAGACACCCTTGTGGGGGAACCCAATGTTCAACTACCACCGCCTAATATTAAATTTCCATTCACCATTCAAACCTAGTGCTGCGTCACCTACCAATCCGCCTCCTTCGTCCACCTGTCCTCAACCACCATAATTTAATGCCTTTAATGTCATGTTTTGTGGCATACCACCCTCCCTCATCTCTCAAATAGGCCAACAAAGAACGCAAACATCACGCCCAACCCAATATTATGGAATCGACTGGTTCGTGCAGTATTGGCGATATTAATGTTCGTGATGCATCTCCTACTGCAACCAAAGTGCTGTGGACCTTCACCACGATTAACATACATGACTAGGTGCGTGGTACCCTTTATTTTGACACTGTGTTTACATACATTTCCATTATTTGACATATAACCTTTCTGACTTTCAATGTAGTTGTTTGCTCATGTGGATCGACATTTTGCTGCGGCATTTGAAAATGAACTGACCCACCAATGGACTTTGCTTGATAGCTTTGAAAATCGCTTTGTAGTTTCCTATAACATGGATAAAATGAATCCAAAATTAACGGATGGGTGGAAAGACCTGGAAAACACATACAGCACACAGATATGGGACTCATACGTCCAATTTCGTTATGTGGGCAACTCTACTTTCGAAATAACGGTTTTTATTGGCCAATGCACACCAAAGAATATGAAGGCATTCTTAGACACAACAGCGGTGGACCCTGGTACATCCCTTTTTGCGGTCACATTGACTCAATGTCAAGCAAATGCAAGTCACCTGGTAATTATTATTCTTATTTTCTCAATCCTATTCAAAACTATTAATATCCATGGATTGAAAATAGAATGGGTAACATTATTGTTGATTATCTGAGCAAGACTTGAATGTTGATTTTGCTGAGGTCATCAAGAGCCTTGAGGTGGACGTCATATATCTAGTTGGACGTCGAAGAGGAGTTAAATGCAAACTGCTTGTGTCGCAAAACAACCAAACAACAAAGCTTGGACAAGGATGAAGGAAGTTTTGTGCTCAAAATAGGTTGAAGGAGGGAGACAGATTGGTGTTTGAGGTGGACCAGGTTCAAAAACAACCTATAGTTGAGGTTTACATTAATGGGTGCTACTGTGATGTTGCAAAGTCCATAGATTTAGTTTGATGTTATTACATTCAGACAAATGTGTGTTCAAGTCTTGTGTGTTTTTATGTTTTCGTTCAAAAAATATTATTGAATTGTGTCATTATGATACTTTTTGGTAACTTCGGACTCCGACCTCATTTTTGTAATCAAGATCTGTTTCATGTTTGGGGAGTGAAAGTATCCCAAATGGGGAGTGGTGGTATATATTCTAGTTCACCGTACCAGGTTTAATAACCATCTAAAATTTCAGAATTTTATGAAGCAATTAAATATTTTATTTTTAATTATGACCAATCAAAATTTACAATAACAGTTTTAATATCATTTTAATTTTGGAAGGAAATAAAATGATCTTTAAACTTTCAATTGCGTTACAAAGTCGGGAGTAAAAGAATCCCAAATGGGGAGTGGTGCTATATATTTTGGTTTACCGTACCAGGTTTAATAACAATCAAAAATTTCTGAATTTTGTTAACCAATTAAATATTTTATTTTTAATTATGACGAATTAAAATTTACAATAACAGTTTTAATATCATTATAATTTTAGAGGGACATAAAATGATCTTTAAAATTTCAATTGCGTTACAAACTGGGGAGTGAAAGTATCCGAAATGGGGAGTGGTGGTATATATTCTGGTTCACAGTACCAGGTTTAATAACCATCTGAAATTTCTGAATTTTGTTAACCAATTAAATATTTTATTTTTAATTATGACCAATTTAAATTTAGAATAACACTTTTAATATCATTTTAATTTTGGAAGGAAATTGAATGTTCTTTAAACTTTCAATTACGTTACAAAGTGGGGAGTAAAAGTTTCGAAAATGGGGAGTGGTGTTATATATTCTGGTTCACAGTACCAGGTTTAATAACCATCTGAAATTTCTGAATTTTGTTAACCAATTAAATATTTTATTTTTAATTATGACCAATTTAAATTTAGAATAACAGTTTTAATATCATTTTAATTACGGAAGGAAATTGAATGTTCTTTAAACTTTCAATCATGTTACAAACCGGGGAGTAAAACTATCCTACAAGGGGAGTGGTGTTATATATTCTGGTTCACAGTATCAGGTTTAATAACCATCTCAAATTT
>Ga0214544_1005332_pt1 | contig 24984 bp, 15 predicted proteins | sample CNSS3metaG_FD_160074 | JGI IMG/M metagenome (GOLD analysis project Ga0214544, IMG submission 160074) | Root nodule microbial communities from cowpea collected in UCLA plant growth center, Los Angeles, California, USA - CNSS3 | ecosystem: Host-associated > Plants > Roots > Nodule | place: USA... | reverse complement strand
GACTAAAACAAGCATCCCGTCAATGGTACCATAAATTTCATCAAGTAATTCTCTCATTTGGCTTCGAGATGAATCTTGTTGATGATTGTGTGTATCACAAGTTTAAGGGGAGTAAGTTTATTTTCCTGATCTTGTATGTTGATGACATTCTGCTTGCCACTAATGATATAGGCATATTGCACGAAACTAAGAAATTTTTGTCAAAGATTTTTGAAATGAAAGATCTTGGTGACGTCTCCTTTGTATTAGGAATTCAAATACACCGAGACCGATCTCGGGGTATTCTAGGATTATCATAAAGGAACTATATCGATAAAGTTCTTAAAAGGTTTAACATGCATGAATGTAAATCCGGGGATACTCCAGTTGCTAAGGGAGACAAGTTCAGTCTCAATCAGTGCCCAAAGGGAAATTTGGTAATTGAGAAAATGCAGAAGATTCCTTATGCGTCAGCTGTAGGGAGTTTGATGTATGCCCAAGTATGTACGCGTCCAGACATAGCATACATAGTTGGGGTTCTTGGCAGATACTTAAGCAATCCAGTACTGGACCATTGGAAAGCATCAAAGAGGGTCATGAGATATTTAAAGAGAACAAGAGGTTATATGCTCACATACAGGAGGTTAGACCAGTTGGAGATCACTGGGTTTTCTGACTCAGATTTTGTAGGATGTCAAGATAGCTTAAAATCTACTTCAGGTTACATTTTTATGTTGGCAGGTGGTGCGGTTTCTTGGCGCAGTGTTAAACAAACCCTTACAACTTCATCCACCATGGCAGCAAAATTTGTAACATGCTATGAGGCATCTAATCTCTGGATATGGCTGAGAAATTTTGTCACAGGGCTGAAAATTGTGGAAAGCATTGAAAGACCACTTAAGTTATATTGTGACAATAAATCACCTGTATTGTATTCCAACAACAATAGGAGCTCGACTAAGTCGAAGCACATCGACATTAAGTTCCTAGTTGTTAAAGAAAGAGTACAGAGTGGACAGATTTCCATAGAACATTTAGGGACAAACTTCATGATTGTAGATCCTCTAACTAAAGGACTTCCACCCAAGGTCTTTCATGAGCATGTTGCTCACATGGGTGTTTTACAGTTTAAGGAATCTGAGGTTTAGTGGGAGATAGTTTTTTTTTTATATGTTTTATGTTCTATGTTTAATTTCTTGTATGCATACATTAAACTTTCAGACATATTTAGTTATTTATATATGTGGTTTTAATTTTACACTTTGTACATTAAGTTTTTATATTGATCTCATTAAGTTAAAGTTTGGACCAGTTGAAAATAAATGTGTATATACATATCACCTTCACATACTTTTTCATGCTACACATTTCATGATGAATTCATGTCATTTGGTTGTGTCGGGATTATTGATCATTGTTGGTTTTAGTTGCGATTGATGCAATGAAAAACTGGTTTGGTTCTACATACTCATATAATCAATGGACGGGACTTTTGGAGTATGCTCGAGTAATATAATGGCAATTTTGAGCTCATAAAGTCTAACACATTTATAAGGTTGTAAGGACATATATATTTGTGACCAGTGGGAGATTGTTAGTAATTTTGGGTCATGCATATATATGATACATAATTAAATATGTTAGGGCCATTATTTATAAAGCCAAATAATAAAGTGATCTGACTAAATTAAAGATTTGGATAAAGACATATGTCATGAAAATAAATATTGTGTAGAGACCAGTTAGTAATTTCTAATATGATGAGGGGCCAAATTAGAAATACTAAAACTTAAGTAATTCAATTTATAAATGGTCGTGGTCCCCTTCTGAGAACATACACAGAGTCATAACACACTCTTCCTGTTCCTTTCTCCCTATCCCCATCAAGAGAGAAAACCAAAGGGAAATAAAGGTGCTCTATAGGAGGAAGATCACTATATCATTAGTGCTCTAATATTATTGTTATGGCCAATTCAGGTACGCTTTCATTTACTTTTGTTACAGCATGATTATCAGTATGGGATATTATTTATGATTGATTGTTAGAATCAATATTAAAATTATATTCTGCGTTTATGCTTTCATCTCCTTAGACCATTTACAAACATAAAAACCGTAAGAAAGAAAATTAGAAATAATAGTTATATTCTTCCTCTCATATTAAGAATTTTATCCTTCCAAGAAGTCAATCTAGATCTTATAAACACCAACGGAAATAAAAATTCCAAAAAAAGAATAATAATTTTCTATTACAAGTTAAGACAAAATTAACACCTCTAACCAAATTAAGAGTATAATTAGCTAATTGTCCCTTTAAAGGTTTATAATCATTATAAAATGTAAAAGTAAGAATATTTTAAAAGTTAGTTTGAATATATAAGCACCGTTTGTTGTTTGAGTAATATTCTGAATAATTTTCTTGTCCTATAGTGGTAAAATGTATTTATTACCTACTTCTAATTTTATCCTTCTTTCTTTAAATGAATGTTCAACGATTATTTCTTTTAAAAGAGAAATTATTCGTAGTCTATAATCTCCAAAATGATATATTAACTATTAATTATACAATACATTTTCTCGTTTCACAATAAATACCATGCAATAATTAAAAACAAATATAAAATTGAATACTACTAAAAAAATTTAATATGATATTATCTTCTTTCACGTATAACGTAAATGATAGATAGTAAAAAGAAAAAAAAAATGTTATTAATATTTTATTGTAAAAGATTCTACAGTGAATTTTTTTAATAAAAAAATATTATTGTAACTAGTGAAAACACATACTCACACGTTTCACTTTTTTAGATATTAAAAATAAATATAAATCATTTTAAAAAAAATTATTACAAATACTTATTTTAATTTAAAAAATGACTAATTTTAAAGAATAAATGATAAAAATAGTTAAATCTGATAAACAGTTATTTAAAAAATACTAATAATAAAATAATTATTTAATTTAAAAAAACCAATTATTCATTAAAAGGTAAAATTAAAAGTAGAACTGTAAATAACAAATTCTTTTTCTATTTACCTAACACATTTTACCGCGCATGTTAAATTGGTTTACGTGAATCAAGTTCTCAATGTGGTTTTGGTTTTTTTCTTTTTTGTTTTTAATCTCCATTCGAGAATCATTCAAACCATTTTTAAAAAACTGTTTTTTTTTTCTATTGAGTTATAGCTTTTTAATATATGTGTTGTAAAATTAAAATAGTTTTAAATAATCGAACAATCTTTCCAATAGGTACGAAGATAATTTATAATATTTGTATATATTTATAAATTTTTAAAATTTAATTAAAATAAACAATATGGTAAGAAAATCGTGGGTGTTGGTAAAAATAAAATGTCAGGATGTACATTTTAAGAAACGATTTATTACAGCATAAAGTTAATGATTATAAATATTTTATTCAATAATAAATTATTAACATAAATGTTGGAAATTTTTAAAAAATAATAACTAATTTTAAGTTTATAATATAAACAATTTGAATTAATTATTAGAATTTTAAGTGTAAAAGGTGTCATAAGAAATTGAATTGATTGTTTAATTGATAATTTAATTTATGATAAAAATAAATTTCATATATTTAAATTTTAAATATTCTTTTCTAAAAGAATTAGTTAATTTTTAAATTTTGTAATAGTTAAAACTGTATATATTGTTAAATTTTATAATACGTGTATAATCCGTTAAATTTCAAAAGTTAATTGTTCAATTTATTTGTTAATGATGAGTTTTGTTAAGGGGTTAATCATGAAAAGGGATTACACATGTGATTTTAGCCAAATTTATATAAGAAATTGACATCGTTTTTAATTCAAAACTTTAAGCCAATACGTTTTTGTTTGTTATAATTGTGTGATTGTGTTGTTGCTTATACTTATTACCTTAAGGTAATGAGTTAATGAAGTTTTTATTATATGATGTTAAATTTTGTTATTTTTATCTAATGTAAGATTTAGATTTATAGGTGGATTACTCTTAACAGAAATGACTAAAATATTTTCAAATTAAAAATTTTGATACTTATAAATTGAGTAATTTTAAATAAGTGTAATGTTTCATTAGTTTAGCTTACATACTCGTATAATGAAAATTTGTGGAAGCATTTTGTTTAGTTGGATTATTTGGTATATTATCAAATGTGGAGAAATTACGTTTTAGAAAAAAATTGACTTAATGTGGTTGAGAATATGAAATAATTTGTCAAAAATATTATGGAGAAACATGAATAATGATAAACCTTTACAACACTGTTCTTCACTACCTTACTTAGAATGAGGTGACTTGAGAAAAGAAAATATAAGACAAATGCTTATAATGTATGAAATGTGATTATTAGAGAGTATATTTAATTTAGTTAAATAAATATTTTATGATATATTTTGAAGTAAGTAATTATGTGATAGAAGATAATGACACTCAACATTATTGAATTTGAAGCGTAGCCAATTAAGATAAAAAACAAAGAAGAAGAAGCAACTAATAGGCCTCAAAGGATGATTAAAAGAAAGTAATTTATGCTTGAGATAATTATAAAATCTTTGTTGTAGAAAATAGTTTGCTTGTGGTTTGTGTTTATAAATCTAAAATTATTTAAGTGGACTTTAGTTCCTCCTCCTTTTGCATCAAGTCAATTGGTTGTCGTTCGGTTTACAAACTCAAACATAAACCATCAGATGACACAATTGATAGGTTCAAAGCATTGTTGGTGACTAAGGATTTTACTCAAATCGAGGAGCTTGATTATTTTGAAACCTTCTCCCATGTTGTCAAACTTACTATTGTATGCATTCTTTTAGCCTTGGCCACTACTAGTGATTAATTTATTCATCAGTTGGATGTTGACAATGCTTTCCTCCATGGAGATTTACATGAAGAGATCTATATGAAGTCTCTACCTGGTCTTTCTCTTTTCCAACCAAATCCAAATCTTGTTTGTAAGCTTAACGAGTCTCTATATGATTTAAAACAAGTCAGACGTAATTGGAATAAAAAATTAACTTCAGAGCTACTTCTTCTTGACTACACACAAAATTTTGTTGATCACTCTCTCTTTGTGAAGAAATTTTCTTCTATTATTACTGTTTTGATTGGTTTATGTCGATGATGTGGTTCTCATTGATAATAGCATTGCTGAAATTAATACTGTACAAGCTCATCTTCATTCTAGATTTCATATTAAAGATTTTGGCCCCTCAAATATTTTTTGGGCCTTGAAGTTACTTGTTCTCTTGATGGATTAGTTTTGAACCAAATGAAATATTGTTTGGACCTCATTTCAGAGACAGGATGCTTGGATCTAAACCTGCACCAACATTATCTGATCGTTCTATCAAACTTCATGCCGACGGGGAACTCTTCTACTAGATCCTTCTTCCTTTCGACGTTTGATTGGACGATTACTTTAGTGACTAACATCAGGCCTGATATTGGTTTTGTTGTCCAACAACTCAGCCAGTTTGTTTCTTCTCCATGTGAACCACATATGTAGCAAACTTTACGGATCATTTGGTACTTAAAACATGCTCCCAGCTATGGCCTTTCGTATAAATCCTACACCTCTATCAAAATTCAGACATTTTCTGATTTTGATTGGGAACATGTGCCACTACTTGACGCTCTATTTCTAGATATTGTATTTTCTTAGGCACCTCTTTGGTTACTTGGAAGTCTAAGAAACAAATCATTGTTTCACGGTTTTCTTCTGAGGCTAAGTATCGCGCATTGACATCCCTGATATGTGAATTACAATAGATTCAATACCTTTTTCAGGATTTGCATTTTTCTGTTCCCACTTCCTACACTGCCTTTTATGACAACAATTCCGCTATTCACATTGTCAAGAATCCCACTTTTATTAGAGAGCCAAGCATATAAAACTTGATTGTCTCATTATTCGGAGAAAGCTTATCAATGACCTTATCCACCTTGTCCATGTTCCTTCTACAAGACAACTTGCTGATAAGTTTACTAAGTCATTACATCCTTCTACTTTTTTGATTGCTACTTCCAAGTTGGTTGGGACTTTACAATTTTCAAGCCCACCTTGAGAGGGGATGATAAAAATATTATATATCTTATGTTTTTATTTATATTGATAGATATATCATATATTTGATTTTATTTTATTATTATCAAATATTTTATTTTATTAGGTTTTATTTTTTTTTCTTCGTATGATAGAACATTATACTCTATAATTGAATAAAGTTATAATAAATAAAACAAATCCTCTTTGAGTTGTTTTCACCAAACATCTACTTTTTGTAGACGTTTTTGTACCCATTTTTCTCATGAATTATATAAATATTAACATAACAAAAGATGTACAATTAAATAATCACATACGCCTACTCCAAATTTTTTGGACACAAAACCATTACCATCTATTCCAAATTTTAAGAATTACTACATGTTTTTTCATAACAGCTTATGATTTCTTACAAACTATTGTATTTCATAATGATACATCAGAAACTTAAAATATTATTATTTAAAACTCATGCCCGTTATTCAAAGTGGGATTATTATCAATTACAGAATCTTGATATAGTTTTTTATTATATTAAAAAAATTAAATTTTCATAACCCCACCCTCATTTTTATTCAAAAAGTATAATTTTTTTGTTTTTAAAATAAGTAAAAGTTCGAGAAGAGGTGAATTTAATTTTATATTTTTGTAAATTTAAAATTTCATAGAGCTTTATATTGTAACCCGACAGATACTTTAAAATGAATGGAGGCTGTATAACCGTATGCTATAATTGGGTGAACGTGGATGAGGTTAGTCCAGGGACGCTCAAATCAAGAAAATTCCCATATTTCATTTCTCCAAATTGCAAAATATTTTGCATTCTTTATCATAAAAGATAAAATAAAACGACAAAACCATACTCAATTAGGTGTCAGACCATTCCATTTGTATTCATATTCAGTGATACGGCTACACACAACACCTGCACAAAAACAAAAACCCTTTTTTATTTTCAAAATTACCCTTTTCACTTCGCAACTCTCTCTCCCTCTCTGCGCTCGCTATGGACCGAACCAACACCTCCAGCGCAGAGCAGGATCCGACTCAGACGCACCCGACCCACCACCACCTGGAGCCCCCATCCGGGTTGACTCCTGAGGAGTTCGCAGACCTCATACCCTCTATCTTGGAGCACCACACCTACTCCATGACCACGCGCCAATGCTCCTCCCTCCTCGCCCAACGAATCCACGCGCCGCCGCAAACTGTCTGGTCCGTCGTCCGCTGCTTCGACAACCCCCAGGCCTACAAGCACTTCATCAAGAGCTGCCATGTCAAGGAGGATTTCCAGCTCGTCGTCGGCTCCACTCGCGACGTCAACGTCATCTCCGGGTTGCCGGCAGCCACCAGCACCGAGCGCCTCGACCTCCTCGACGACGAACGCCACGTCATCGGTTTCACCATCGTTGGCGGCGAGCACCGCCTCAGGAACTACCACTCCGTGACCTCCGTGCACGGCTTCGAGCGCGATGGCAAGATCTGGACCGTTGTTCTGGAATCTTACGTAGTGGATGTGCCCGAGGGGAACACCGAGGAGGACACGCGTCTCTTCGCTGACACCGTCGTGAAGCTCAACCTGCAGAAGCTCGCGTCTGTCACCGAAGGGATGAGCGGTGACGGTCACGGTAACCGGAACGGTAAGTCATAGCTTCAGCCACCCAGACCCGAAGAAAAATGGGTTCAAATTATGAAAAAAAAAAGAAAATATATTTCATTCCGAACCTTTTTATTTTCTTTTCTGGCGAACTTGTTATCTTCATTTCTATTTTTCACTGTTGAAATTACGAGTTTACCTTTTGTTACTTTGGGACTGGAACTAGTTTCACGTGTGAAATAAAGTAGTGATTGATCCCTTAATTTGTAATGCTATCTTGGATGTTAGTTTCGCTCCATTATCTACGGTGTGATTTTTATTTCATTCTTGTCCTTTCTTGTCAATTCAAGTCCCATTTTCGTTTTTATTCTTTATCGTTATGGTACTTTTCATATTAAAATAGTTTATCTTATTACTTTTAAATAGATAAATCTATTGGGATGTTCTTAATTACGTAATTAAATCGTGGCACTGCAGTGTGATTCTTTTTTTTTTTTCACTCAAGTGAAATCTCTATATTAAGAATCTTACCGAAAAGAAAAACTCTATAATAAGAATGTAAGATGCTGCATAAGAGTTATTTTGTTACTTTGTACATTATTTTATTATAAATGATATCAAGTGATAAGTTCTGAAACAGAGTGTACCTTCTTGTATAAAAGAGAGCGGAGTTTGGTATCATTTCAATTTGAAAAGAGTTAATTATTTTTTACATACCTAAAACAATTGATAAAATTAAATGATTTTTGTTTAAATAAAGTATATAAACATGTATTGAAGTACAATTTTTATTAAAATAAAGACTAACATTATATACAATAATAATATTCAGCTTAAATTTACCCTTTTGATTATAATACAAACAATTTATTATATTTTTAATCTATTTTTTATGATTCAATTTAATTTAACATTTAAAAAAGAATTAAATTAACTTATTCCACCACAACTATCATTTTCAGTATAAAATAATTAAAATAAATAACTTGTATTAATGTAAAAATAAATTGATTATAAGTTGAAATTTAGTTTTTATCTTAAGTATCATATCTCATTTGTATTTACACAGTTTTCATATTTCATGCATGCATATATAGTGCAGAGTTACATGATTTGCTTGAATTGTCACTTTTGTATGTCATTTTAACCAAATGTTGCCTCTTTTAAGGATTATAATTATAACTTATAAAAAGCATCATTCATTGCACGATAAGTTACTCTACATTTATTTATTCTTTGTTCGAATTGCTTGAGATAGATAATACAATTGGATTATAGAAAAGAGGGAGTAATAGTTAAGAAACATTAAATTCTCATATTCAAGTTTCACACAAAACATTAAATACATTAATAAATGTACAGCATCAAGTAGTCAAACATTTATTAAGACGTGTAAAAAATAAAAAATGTAGTTATCATTTTCAATGTCGGTTACAAAAGGATTTATATATGTTGACTCTAAATTTGACATAGATACAACTCATAGAAAGTTTTCACCTTTTATGCTAGTTTTGTATCTGTCATAGAAAATTCATATTTTGTTTCAGATATTATTATAATTGACATGGAAAGTTCTACACTCTATAATTTTTCATTTTTCTACCCTCATTCATAGATTTCATACATGCTCATAATCCTATCAATCTTTGCCTGCACCCAACCATTTTTCTTTACCATTTTCAAACTAACATATGAACCTTCGCACCTTGCACAAAAAATAGAACAACGATGTCACCATCATATTCCATACCTAATCGTGCTACTAGCAAAATCATCCAATACTCACATAGAGATATAAAGAAGAAAATTAGTATATGAAACAATAATATGGAAGGGAGAAAAACCTCGTGTAGTTACAAAAGAACAAAGGAGAGAGGTGTGGACATTCAACGACTCTGAATCTTGAATGTGAGTCGAAGCTCCAGTGGTGACGTTTGCTCGTGTGACGTCCATGGCACAACAATGGCTTGGAGTCACATGGTTTGTTGGTGAAGGGCTTGTGATTAATGACATCGTGGATTTGGAAGGGAGACCTCATGTGAAGAAGGATGTTGGACGCACCGACAATAGTGTCGATAGGAAATGTTGTGGTGGTGGCAGCGAGGTGCGTAGTCATACGCGGAGGTGGAAGATGCACTAGTGGAAGGAGAAAAGGGAAGCCTTTACACATGGAGAAGATAGAAAATACCAAAATGTATCAAGAACATGCAACCAAATATGGGTTCTGGAAAGTCACAGGAAAAGATTCTCATATTTGTGCAATAGGAATGAAAAAAACCCTAAATGAGACAAAAATACCCACTTACCAAATGAACGAGTTGCGAGAGTGAGAGCAACCAAGCAAGAGAAGGTCGGGAGGGAAAAGGAAATTAAAAATATTATGTCAATTATAGTGAAGAATCGACATAGTATTTGTATTTTAAATTTAAAATAATATAATAAACTTGTATTTTATTATAAAATTGACGCCGCTCTCACTTGCTATGGTGGTTCTTGTGATAAGCTGCATAGAAAGTCGTATACTTTATTAAAAAATTGTCATCGTTCCCACTTACTTTGGCGATTCTAATTATAATCAACATAGAAATTTTATACCTTATTATGAAATTATTATCGCTTCCACTTACTATAATCGTTCTAATGATAATCGACATAGAAAGTCTCATTATATTTACAATTTTGCCACTATTTCACATATTGTGGCCGGTGGATTATAACCGTTATAATAAGTGTTCAAAAAATTCAATTTTTTCTTGTATTGAGAAAACAACTAATTTAAAAATTTGAAGAAGCTAAATAAAAGTACTTGTATGGTTAGTTTGAAAAAACTAATTAAAAATACTTGTATTCTAAGACATAAGTGGTTTGAAGAATACTCGTTGTAATGGTAAACATTATTGTATGTTGTTATTTTATCATTCTAATTGAATCTTGACCTAATTTATTCTTTACCTATTGAAAACTATAATGTCTCCCAAGACTTGCAAAATCATTTTAAAAATATTTATAAATACATATATTTTTCCTATTTTACATGCTTTCATACAAAATAATAATGCTTCCCTATTTGCAAAGTTTAAGATACACTGTGTATTAATCTTTTGGAATTTTAAGATTTATAACTCGTATCTTGATAAAAAAGTTGAAAGTTGACAAAGAGATATATAACAAACATTAAATAAAACTTATGCAAATATTTTCTTTAGTGTAAAGGAGGTACACACAAATCATTATAGAAATCATCATTGAAATTAAGACCATTCCATAATAATTGTATTGCCTAACTAATCATAAATATCAATATGACACACCAAAAATGATTTAGAGGTATATCTCAATTCAAGAAGAAATATAATCACAATCTACGAGAGAATCTCTAAAATATTATCCAAATGTTTTTAATAAATTATTAAATAATATAACCAAGATTTGTTCTACTTAGAAACTTGTTTAAGTAAGGACATGCATTAGTCTTGTGTTTTCATTATTATTATTATTATTATTATTATTATTATTATTATTATTATTATTATTATTATTATTATTATTATTATTACTTAGGATGTATTTTTTGTGAAGATGGATTTGAATGGATTTGAACATGAAGTTTGTGTTATTTTTTTAAGAGGTTTGGAGGTGATAGTAAGTAGATTTGGGAATGAAGTTTATAAAAGTTTGTAAATAATTTGATTGATGCAATAGATAAAAAAAGGGTTTAATAGGTAGTAAATAAATATTACCAAATTGACGATAAAAGAAATATGAAATGATTTTTGGATTAGTGAACCGAATCCAGGCTGTAAGAGAATTGATTCTCATCGCCCAACATGATATCGTGAAATTGGTTCCAACAAATCTATAATTGATTCCATCGTGCCTCAAAACTCAGAATAAGTTCAAAAAAACACCAGAATAGATTCCCTAGTTGTTCAATGTGACGGTGGCCTCCATCCATGTTGTTCCAATTCATCATTCTCGCCATTCTCAACCTCCATTATCACCGTGTTTATTGTCCAACCCAACCCACCCTTTGGTCCCTCGTGGATTCTTCACCATGAACAAGGAACAACTCCCGCATGATGTTTTTGCGAGGTTAGTTTTGTAAAATAACATCATTCATCTATAAATCTCATCACATGAAGCAAGATGAAATAAGTGACTTTTTCCACTAATCCGCGCTTCCTCTTTAGACCAAATCCATCCAAACAAACACATACAATCATAGCTAATTCTTTCTCACCATTCTCTTTTAACAATGAATCCACAAAAACAAAAATAAACACAATCTTAAAGAAAAAACTTTATATTTTGTTTAATTTAAAGAAAAAAGTTTACTTTGCATGAAAATGGTGAGAACATTCTTACAGATTTAGTAATTTAGGTGTACCATTTACTTGAAATTGATTTTTTCAATAATCTAGATCAAAATTAATATAGTTACATAAATCATTATTTTTTAAATATAACCATTTGTTATTGCCCTGTCAACTCTTTTTAACTATATATTTTGGAATAGTACTTAAAATTAACTAAGCTTATGCTTTTATTGGTTTTGATGATTTGATTATTGGTTTCTTATTAACAGGACTAAATTAACCAAAAGTAAAAGGTTAAATATGATTTTGGTCTCTTAACTTTCGGTAAATTTTGGAATTAGTCTATTTCAAAACTTTGGACCAATTTAGTCTTTCATCTTTCGAAATATATTGATTTAGTCCTTTTAATCAAATATTGTTAAGTTTATTTGACATTTCAAGCACGTTTCATAATACTATTTGACTTAACATTAAAGCAAAAATGTGTCAAATATTATAAATAACTCAAATACAATCCTGAAATGTATACGAAACATCTAATAAACTTAACAAAATTTGATTAAAATGACTAAATTCACGTATTTCGAAAGATAAATGACTAAATTTGTTCAAAGTTTTGAAATAAACTAATTCTAAAATTCATTGAAAATTAAGTAACAAAAACATATTTAACCCCAAAAGTAAAATACTTTTCTTTTCTCCATCAAACAAGATGAAACTTTTTTTTTTTAATTATTCTTTATGCACGTCCAAACAATATATTAAAAAGAGAGGGGTGTGCTGATCTGTAGAATAAGCTAAAAATGGTAAAAAGGATAAAAGAGCATGGCCATATCATGATAGTCACTTCCCTACAACTTCCTCTACCTAACCCAACCAATTATTGTGCTTTATCCTTCTATGATATGCCACCCTAGCATCCAACAACTTTCTGCTCATTTTGTTCTCATCATACCTCTCCTTCTATCACAAATATTAAGGAACAAAAATCGTTTAAAAATAGTACAATATACTTGTTATATTTTACTATTTTATACTTAAACAATCATTCATTTTATTCGTTTTACATATCATTTCTTAAATTTTTAGTCTATACAATACAATGGTAACTAACAAAATAAAAATTTATATATAAGCACTACTTTTTCAGTTTATATCATTTCCAATTTCAATAAAATATTATTCTATGTTCCTTAGCTTGCATCTTTGGATAATGGTTGATAAAACATTTTTTTTTAAATAATATCTTATAATTGTTTGAGCCCATTATCTCACTCTTTTCACTTAATTACTTTCAACCTAATTAATTAATTAATATATGTTACCCATCTTTCTTAATACTCATGTTTTTGACGTAGGATCGAATGTCCACTTAAACGATTTTTAAACTCTATAAATCTTCACTCTCGTTGTTCGTTCGACATTCTAATGCTAAAGTCAGTGGAGGATTGATTAGTCAAAGCAATAAATGTTGTAATTAATGTGAGAAAAAAAGTTTCAACAACCATACCTTCAACCTGTATTTATAGTTTAGGATCGACCTAATCACGGTCCAATTGCTTTTAATCCGGATTACTGACATGTTTACCCTAATTAGATGTTTAAATGATTAATACGGGTGTCATTCGATATAGACAACCGAACGACTCGATGCATAACTTGTATACAGGACTAGGATGAAATCTTATGGATAATCCAGTTGGTGGCACCACCCGGTGACATTTGTGACCAAGCGGCGACCAATAGTCGATCACATCTCTAGACATCTTCTTCGAAGTAATCTCACATGAGCAGTGTCCAAGCGTTGATCACATCTCTGGACATCTTCTTCAAAGTAATTTCACACCAGTAGTGGTCGAACGTTGATCACATCTCTGGACACCTTCAAAGTAATCTCACACGAGCGGTGTCCGAGCTTTGATCATATCTATGGACACCTTCTTCGAAGTAATCTCGCACAAGCGATACTCGAGCGTTGATCACATCTTTGAACACCTTCTTCAAAGTAATCTCACATGATCGTGCATACAGTACAACTCCTAAGAAAAATGAGTTGATGTAACTTATTATGAAGTCATAACATTTACATTTTATTGGCTAAAAAAAGCTATAAAATTGTCAAAGGTATTTGGATAAGAAAAATAATTAATTGAAAAAAGTCTTATAAAATAAAGAATAAATTTCTCAACAGATTTTATATAAATAAGGTGGAAAAATGCGATTTGAAAGAAAAAAAAAAAAAAAAAAAATTATTTTTATTTTTTAATAAGTAAAGAAAGTGAAAAAAAAAAAAAGGTATATCAAAGTTTTTATGTTCTAAACGTATTTTATGTGATAATCATATAAAATAGTTAATGATGCTAGTGCATTTTATTCAAAGTTATGTTTCGATATTTTTTTTCTATTTGGGTGATATGTCACATTTGTAATTATGAAAATTTTCAAAAACGTCATCATTTATAATTTGGTCCTTATATTTAGATTTATAATTTATTTTTGTCTCTATATATTCTTTTTATTCTATTGAAATCTAATATTTTTTAAATAGAGTCAATTTGGTCTCTTATGTTAAATTGATATTGATGACATTTGGAAAGTATCACATGTCAAAATCTAAAAGGTGTTAAATATTTGTAAGTTGTCACATATCAAAATTTGGAAGGTGCCACACGTCAAAAAAGAGAAGCCTTAAGGTAAAAGTTTACTGAGATCTTGACATGTAACACCTTTTAGATGGTGATAGTGCCAATCTAACAAATGAGCAAATTTACTCTATTTAAAACATATAAAAACTCAATTGAATAAAAAAAATATAGGAATCAAAGTGAACCATATGACTAAATATAGGGACAAATTACTAATCAAGCTTTTGAGAAACCTTTACAGATTGACTTTGTTATTCTAATGGTAAAGAATTATGTTCACTTTGTTGCAAAATTTATATAAAAATCTATGCTTAACAATATGGCAGATTTTATGATGTTGAAATCTGTGGGTGTTGATAATCGGTCTGATAAATCTTCTTCCAATATTTAAGTTCTTCGACAGCCTACTATGACTAAATGGATCAAAGTAAATATAGATGGTGTTGCAAAAAGTCGTCCTGGGTATGCAGCATATGCATGTATTTTTTTAGAGGTAACAAAGAACAATATATTATTGATACTTTTCCCTCTTTTTTTGTTTTGGATGGACATAATTCTATTCGTGCAAAGGTGATGGAGGTAATTTTAACAATAGAGTATACATAGAATGTTAATTTCAAAAAGTTTTTGGATTGAATGTGATTCTTATTTGGTGTGTTTGCCTTTCTCTTCTATTTTAGTTGTGCTTTGAGTGCTAAGAGAAAGATAAAGGAAATGCTTATACTTTAGTAAAAATGTGTAATTTTGAGTTTCTTATATTTTTCGGACGTAATCATTACGGAGATAAATTGACTGTTTTGATTTAGTAAATACAAAAAGGTTATATTTGGTATCTTAATTTACTATAGGTTATAAGTTGAAATTCTTTTCATAAGGTAATTTTTGTAAATTAGATTTTTGAAAAAAAAAATGATCATTTTTATTGTATTTAAATATTTAAATATAAGAAGATATTTTTCAAGATTTAACATATTTGTATAAAAATTACAATTAATCATACAAATAAATAATAATATTTCCCAAATAATTCATTATTTTTAAATAATTCCCTTAAATCATCCTATTCTTCATTCTTATTTTTACTAAACATCTACTACTAACTTATTTAAATGAAAAATTAGAACTACATAAAATCATATTCCTAATTTTTAAATTTACATTAAACTTCTTTTCAAATAATTTCCCACATAATCATCTTATTATTTAATTTTATTTTTCTAACATGTTACACCAAAATTTTTATTAAATAAATTAATTTAACTAAAAAATATACATTTCTCAAATTTAATTTTACAAAAACCAACAATAATTACAACATATTATTATCATAACTTTTCTATTATCATAATTACAATATATTCAAATTATCTTATTTATTATTTTTATTCTTCTAATTTTATACTCCTAACTTATTTTTAAATATTAAATTAAATATATTTTCGAGTTTAAATTTACATCACATTATCAAAATTTTAAATTTATAATCAATCATTATTACTAAATAAACAAATACATAGTTCAAAAATTTATTAAAAAAATAATTCCTTTTAAATACTTCGGTTTCTTAAAATTAAAAAAAAATGGAAAAAAGCTACCTAAAATTGGACTATCGGAAGTTGAATTCCAATACATGCGAGTATAATTGACCCTCGATGAAGAACTACATGCTAAGTATTGGTAGTAAAACATTGACTGTGTAAGGCCCATTAATTTTGGCTTACTATTTTCCTGTCCTAGAGTAAAGGGCTGCCCCTTGCGCTTGGGCCTAGAGTTGGCCCAACTGATAAAACCTGTTTCAGTTACCCTTACGCCCCACTTTTCCTTGCATTCACAGAACCTTCAGTCGTTTCCTCTCCACTGTACCGCTAGAGCTCTGCTAGGGTTTGTCTCCCACCTCGAACCAGTCCGCCTAAAAGCTCAAGTAGTGATTCCTACTCCATGTAAGTGATTCTGACCCTACTGTATCTACTTCTTGAGTTGTTCTTCGCATTTCACCGTTTAGGTTCGAACTAATCTCGTTTTCTTCCACTGTTCCGTTGTTTCGCCAGTTCTTCAAGTCCATCACTCGAGCTGCTGTGCTCCGAGGTTCTACGTCGAAGTTTTGTTAGTCTTTTTCCAGGTACGGGAAGTTAGGGTTCCAGTTTTGGTGTTGTTTTGGCTTGTTCTTGGGTTGGTTACTGATTGTATGGTTTAATCCTTCGATTTGATGCGTGAGAATACTTTGTGTGTTTGGTTGGTTTGAAAAACATGGCTGCTACAGGTGAAACAGTGGCGAGACCTGTTAATCTCGCCCAAGCGAGCCAGTCTCGCCTAGGTGAGACAAACAGGGATTTGCCCAAACCAGTTTGCGCGAAGGGTCGCCCAAGCGACCCGCTCAAAATTTTGAGCGAGCAAACATCTCGCCCGGGCGAGAGAGGTCTCGCCTAAGCGAGATCCCGCATTGGTTTCTGGATGCTCTTTCGAGCCCTCGCCTAAGCAAGACTCTTCAGCCTGAGCGAGGGGCTAGGCGAGACCAGGTGTTGTTTGGATGCTTTTTTGTTCTTGAATGATTGATATTGGTTTGAGTATGAACGTTATGATGAGAAATATGTATATATATACACTGGAGCATTAAGTAAGTTTGGCATGATTCATGAATTGTAGATGTTGGGTTTGGTATGAGAATTGGCATGTGAATTAAATGAGATGGGGATTATTAAAGTGGCATGATAACATGATGAGTTGGATCTTACTTACATGGATAAACTATGATGTGTTGGAATGAGTTGGGTCTGGATCATGAAAGGCGTTGGCTTCAAAGGTTGGTACGAGTGATGTATATCTATGCGTGGTAATTATTATGTTGGTTATGTGAATGTGGTTGATCTGTGTCAGTGCATAATTCCTTGGGGTCTCTAGGTGAGACTTTCAGGGTCGCGCTTTAGTGGTCAGGACGTAATTCCATGGCTCCTATTAGTGGGTGTCCATGGTGGTGCCTCATCTGTATAACTGGATAAGGATTCAAGGTAAGGATTGCATCCTGACACTCTAAGGGATCAGTTAGTCTCACTTAGAGCGGACTAACCTCTGTGGTGAGAGTAGTAGGAGGCCTGAAATTTATTAAGGGATAACCTTGTGGTGAGGGAAATTTGATTCATTATAACATTTGTAACACATAGCTCGGGGGTGAGCAGAGGTATCCACCACAAGTGCAAGCATCCGCTGAATCCGACCAAGTTATACGTATCCGGATGAGTCGAGTCGAGTCGTAGTGTATTGATTGAAGAGTCATAACATGCTTGGTTGTGGTATGGACATTGGATGGTGAAAGTATATTTGACTGTATGATGAAAATATTGTTGGCTCTAGCTTACCCGTTTTGTTGTATGGTTGTATTGTATGTGGTTGTTCTTTCTTGCGATGATCATCAATCTAATTGATGGGAGCAGATGGGCGAGGTTCCCGCGGTCAACAAGGAAATGGTGATTCCGCTGCTTAGCCATCGGGGTTGGATTTTATATTTCTTTCCTTCATGATTTTCGTTAGGGCTATGGTCCATGTATTGTTTACGCCTTGCTACCCATTTCTCTTTTGTAGACTTTATTTGGTGTTCCCTTAGCATCGTGGTGTGCCCGGTTTGTAGGGATTGTATTAAGGACCCTAAGACTACGCTACATTGTTATCTCTGTGTGACGTTTCCTTTAATTTTGCGCTTTAAATTAAATAAGGCGTTACAGACTGGGAATCTACACATATGACAAGGAGTTAGTGTAAGATTAGGTATATTTCAAAGATTATTTTTATTTTGGACTTTCAAATGGCATTCATATATTTTGATTCTAGAACCATTGTTATAAGTCTATGAAACATTTTTGTATGACTCCAATACAAATAAAATTAACTTTGTTATTAAATAACTTTTTCATTTATCTTTAAGCATAAAATTAATTCCATTATTTAATAAAAAAAGTTAAATATCATTAATATTTAACTAATTTTAATTATTGTATTAATTTCTAACTTTTCTTTATTTTTTGTTTTTAATTATGAATAGATTAATATTGATATTTGTTTCTGCAACTAAAACAACTCGTCAACTAGGGAGCTCATCAACTCGAGGAGCATAAAATAAATTTTGATTGTAACAACTAAGTGGAACATTAGTCCAAAATCAGTTAATCCCCCCTTTGGTATGGACCTTCATATTTATAAGCAGGAAAGAGGTCATTTAAATCACTGATTCCCACCTCCCTTTAAAACTCAGGAATAAGTGGATTTCTGTCGGTAGCGGATTTTTACCCAAATTGGGGTGTCAAAATTTTGGTTGAATTAATCTTTTTATTCTTTTTTTCATCTAAAAATGTCAAGTTGGTTCTTTAATTTTTTTAGTCTTAATTTGGTCTCGGTGTTTTAAAAATTGATGTAATTTAGTTCTTTCATTAAATTTCTTGAAGCGCAGAGCAATGATTTTTCCTCAAAATTGACATTAGGATTATGTCAATTACACCAATAAATCAAACCATCCTTATTCAAAACTTCAATTTTTGATGAAAAAACCTTGATCTGATTCAAAAAATTTAACGAAAAATTACTAAATTGCATTATTTTTACAAAAATCGGGATCAAATTGAGACTAAAAATGACTGAAAGACCAATTTGATATTTTTGAGCGAAGATATGGACCAAAAGAGTAATTCCAAAATATTTACACAAACTAGTAAAAACATTACATTTACTCTTTTTTGTGATAAAAAAATAAAATTATAATTCTTGTTGTTATTATAATTATAAAATTAAATATAAATAATTTTATAATTTACTATAATTATTTTTCATTCATAATGATTAAATTTAAAAATAAAATAAATAAATAATGATTAAATTAAATAAATAATTACTTAAAAGATAATACTAATAAAATAATTATTTTTATTTTAAAATATATATATTTAAAAAGTAAAATGAAAAAATAAATATGGACAATAAAAAAATAACTTTTCCTTTATATAGATAGGAATATATAAAAAATTATCAAAATATATTAAAAAAATTAAATTTTTAAAAAAATTATTTAAAATAACATAAAAGTTATATAGATATAAAAAAATTGGGAGGATTGTCATTTCAAAGATCTGCTACTAATTTCTATTGGTTTATATATTTTTTTAAAATCAACCTTCTACTTACCTTAAGTCGGCCTTATATACCTTAAAGTCAGTCTTCTTTTTATCTTAAGTTGGCCTTCTATCCATTTTAGGGTCGACCTTCTATCTACCTTATGATCGGCCCAAATCTTAATAAGTTATCTCGACTCGAAAATAAACTATATTTTACCATAATCAATTTTCTAAATAGTACAATATTAAATATTTTAACTCAACAATTTTTTTTTTTTTAAATTTTTATATTTAGAAAAGAATTCCATACCATAACTCAATTTATGAAAAACTAATCTTTTATTAATTTACTGACCCAAAACGCAGAAAATAATGATCAGAATTGGACTTAAGAAGCCATTTACCACCGTCAACAGGTTCTGTAAAAAGAAATTTTTGAGGTGTACTACCTGGGAAAAGGGAAAATAAAAGAAGGAAGAAAGTTAATGGCAGAAAAATTCAGAAATCACAACAAATATGGTACGAAAATCTTGGTTACATATGTGGGTGAAAGATAAAATGTCAAATTTGAAGGAAAAGTATTGATTCTAATCATTATTTCACTCACTCTGCCTTCTCTTTTCTCCCCACCGCACATTGTGGGACAGAACAACCTTGTCAGTCTCATCATCATCAACTATGCTCTCTGCCATTCTTAAACCCATTTTTTTATGATATCTTTTTCATGAAATTCAGTTACAATTTTTATCCATGTCTCTTTCTTTCTTAGCTTTTACCACCAAAGCTTCTATTGATGTAATAAACCTAAAGTTGACGAGGTAATCACATCTCATGAAAAAAATTTCTGTTTCAATTTTAATATTAGCGAGATTTTAATTTTAATTTAAACTGGGTTTTTTTTTCTGGTTTTGATTAAGCAATTTTGTGTTTCTTATCATTTTCATATGAGTACGACGATTGATCCTAGTCAATACTAGAATGAGAGCATCCACCTATGGTAATCTACGTGTCAAAATTCTACTGCTCTTTAATCTTTCCAAGGAAACAACAAAAACATTGTACCTGAAAAATCTGTCCTTTCACATTTGGCCAATCTTGCTAAAATATATTCCCTTCGACCTTAAAATAATTACTAGATTGCAATAATACTTTTTTCTTCAAATGTCTTTATCTAAAAATAGTTTTATTGTGAATAACTAAATATTAGGTGAAGTCTATTGTATTCAAATTTTATTCATAAAAAATCACTTTTTTAGTGTTAAATATTTAAAAATAAACTAAGATAATTAATTGTGTTATTAATTCAAAGTATTTCGTAATTATTAAGAAATGATCTTTGTTCTAAGTCCAAACTAACCACTACTAATAAGTGTCTGTTGGGTTAATTATGTTATTAGCTCAAAATGAATAGATAGAGTGTTTATTAAATATGCAATGAAACATCTTATTGTTATTTAAAATAGTATTATGAATTCGAACATTGTCTCTAATCTAGCAAATAATGAAAATAATGATGAGGAGGAGGAGGATTGGATAGTCAATTTAGAATGAAAATGAAGAAAAAGAAGAAGGAGATGAACAAAGGAACGAGTAGTGTCGATACTCGAAAGATGATTTGAAAATGATAATTTTGGATTTGACCTTTTGACATGGTGGAGGATGAGAGCAACAAAATATTATGATATTCTTTTCAGAGATATATTGGTTATTCATGTATCCATTACGTCCTTTAAGTTTTGTCTTTAGTAGAAGAGAGATGTACTTTATGTCTTTCATAGTTTTCTAAGTCTCACAATAGTTGAAGTTTTTATTTGTACCCAAAATTGGCTCAAAACTAATAATTAATGTGTTAAATATTTGTAAACTAAATTACATGAAACAAATAAAAAATTTTGAAGTATGGAAACTACTATTATCTTATTTTCTTTTTCTTTTTCAATTTGTTTACAATGTGAATACAAATTGATATTGTTTGCTAATGTTTAACTTTTTATAGTATGATTTGACACTAAATAATCCTATATTGGATTACTACTTGTAGGGACCGAAAGTATTAAAATTTAGGATCACTCACAATTTGTTTTATCTTTAAATTTTGTACATTTTATTCATAAACTTGAAATAATTGATTGTTATTTTTATTTTTGTTTTCTAGTATTTCACATTTATTCAAATTTTAGATTATATGTGTGTCTTTACTTCATTATATCTCATTCATTGATATCAATAGAAGTTGAATTTAGATTTTCTCTTCTTAAATTGTCAAAAGCTTCAAGAGAGGTATGAATCTCTTTATAATCTTATTTTTAATTTCTTACCTTCAAGTGATGATTCTCCTTTTGTACTTATCTGGTTCATTAAGCGTATGTATTTTTCATTTTTTAACCCCATTCATGTTTTCTATCCCTTTGATAGTTGTTTTTACATGTGTGAAGAATCATTGACCATAAAAAATAGATTTAATACCTATTTAAAAAATTTAATTAGAAATGTCAAAATGAGTTGAAACTTGTGAGCCAATCCAGCTTATGAATTCAAGTCAGGTTAGGTTGGAAAAAAATAGTTTTTTTAAATGTGGGTTAAACTAAATTTGGGCCACTCCACCCCCAAATTAAATAAGTTTAAGTTGGGTTGAAGGCGAGTTTATCATTTTTTTTCATAATTTTTTTATTATAAATATTTAGGTTGACAATTTGATCCTTTTAAATACTAAAATGTTATTCAATAATATTTAAATATATATATATATATATTTAAGTTATCTGTTTGTCAAGTTATGTAGGTTGACACTATAAACTAGTATCTTCATAACAATATATATTTAAATATGTTAATATTTTGATCATATTATTATAAAAAAATGAGTATAATTAATCCACTTTGATTGAACTATAATAAATATATAATATAAATTGAAAGAACAAGACCTTCTTAAATGAGTCAATTCACCTAACCCACTAACCTGTTTAGCTAAATTACAAAACTTATAACTCACCAAAATGTGAGTTAAGTTGAGTTGTCTTGTTTTTAATTTAAGTTGTGGTGAACTAATTTGTGGGAACCAGATTGACCCACTTTGACACTGCATTTGATCCATAAGATTCAATTGAAATATTGTGCTTCTTGCACCTATCAAAGTATTGTTTCTATTCATTTAAAGGATTCATTTACATTGTTGAGTTGTTCATAATACTCCATATGTTGACCAAGGTTAAGAGAGACAAGAAAACAAGTTTCATAACCACTCATGTGATTTGATCCATGAGTTCTTTCATTCTTAGTTCCTTTTTGTGATTTTAATAAAATTAACTGAGGTATCATTTATTCTATCATTTGTATGGCTTCCTTTATTGAATTTATAATTGGTGCAAATATAAGTTTTAACTCATTCTTTTGTTCATGTGATCTTGATTAATTTTTGTGATCCAACTGGTTGAATATGTACTTGATCATTTGAAGATAACCTACAAAGAGAGATACTGTTTTTTATGGTTAAAAATCATTAGTATTAAAAGTTTGATGGATCCCATATTTTCTTACCCATTCCCCTTCATGGGCTATATAGTTTTTTTTTTTCCTCACACATCTTGGTTAGTTCCACATCCTTAACCATAGCAGTCCAGCCATCATTTCCTTACTCTTTCTCAGTAAATATTTTAATTTAGCTTTTTTAGCTGTTTTAACCATTGCCTACTCTTTTGCTATAACTTGAGCCACATGATTCTTTTTTTGTTGATTTTTTATTCTATCATATTGTTGACATATGAGAATTTAAAATGGACTTATGCTTTCCTACATTTGAATATCTCCACTATTTTTATGATTTTTTAAATTTAAGTGAAATTTATTGAATTTCTTATGCAAGATTAATGTTAGAACATTTATAATAGGACTAAAGCTTCCTGCACCCCATCGAAATTCACTCCCACGTCATCAAAAACTTCCGAAATGTTTTCCGAGGGGGTGATTGATTTTCAGAATAAAATTTCTGAATTATTTATTGTGTTCCGTAAAATAAATTCCTGGGAAGTGGTAGAAGAAGTGACAAGGTATAGGAAGAAAATAATTGGTTGCAGGAAATAATTGGGAAGCTTCTTCCTACACCTCCAAAGAATTCTACTACACCTCCAAAAAGAATTTAAATTTCCTTTAATACCCCTCCGAACCTTTTGACTTTTAAACGGTAAAATTCTCTCATATTTTGAAATTCGGTAAAATTCTTAACCGGCTTTCGAAATCCGGTAAAATTCTTAACCGGCTTTCGAAATCCGGTGAATAGTGTCAAAAAAATTTGAAAATCCGGTGAATAGTGTAAAAAAAAATTGAAATTGTGAACCGGCATTTGAAGTCCGGTTAAGTGATTTAACATAATTCAAATTTCATTTTCATTGTATACCGGCATTCAAAGTCCGGTTATTGAATTGTCTACTGGCATTCGAAGTCCGGTTGAGCCTTTAACAAAATTCTAAATCAATTTTTTTTTTTAAAACAACATTCGTAGTACAGTTGGTGATTTTAATTTTCTTATTTTCTTATTTGATTTTTTATAAGATTTAACTTCAATTGTTTTATAATTTATGTATTAATTATTTAATTTTAGATTATTTATATTTTATATAAGTACATTAAATAAATTTTTATTAATTTAATTTTTGTAGTTATTTTTACTTTATTAATTTTTAATTAATAGTGATAAATTTTTATTTAAAATATTTGCCGTTATAATATCTAGATTAATTTTATTTAATTATTTTCAAATTATTTTTATTTATTTATTATTTGTTAGCTTTTAATGTTTTTATTTATTTATTTTATTTATTTATAAGATTTAATTTTAATTTGTTTATATTTATATATTAATTATTTAATTTTAATTTTAGATTGTTTACATTATATATAACTACATTAAATAAAATTATATACCGGTAATGGAAGTAGGGTTCAGTAAATTATTTTTTTATTTAAAGTTTATATTTATATAGCATTCGAATTTCGTTAGTTTAACTTTTTTTTAATTTATTTTACATATAAAATTAAAAAAAATGAATACAAAAAATTGTAGAAAACAAATAAGATTAAAAGTTTATTTTTTAATTTATTAAACAAATAAAAACTCATTCATCAAATAAATAAAACTTTAAAAAAGTGTAGAAAATAATTAATACAAAATATCACAAATAACAAAAATTATAAAACAATAAAGCAATAAAATGAATAAAAAAAGTAACAAATTAAAACAAAAATAATAAAGATAAATAAATAAAAACTCAAGTTCAGAACTAAAAAAATAATAAATATTAA
>Ga0214544_1005330_pt1 | contig 24989 bp, 9 predicted proteins | sample CNSS3metaG_FD_160074 | JGI IMG/M metagenome (GOLD analysis project Ga0214544, IMG submission 160074) | Root nodule microbial communities from cowpea collected in UCLA plant growth center, Los Angeles, California, USA - CNSS3 | ecosystem: Host-associated > Plants > Roots > Nodule | place: USA... | reverse complement strand
TATATATATATATATATATATATATATATATATATATATATATATATATATATATATATATATATATATATATATATATATATATATATATATATAGGTGAAAATCTATGATCTATTTTTTTGACTTGAAAGACATAATTCACATTCATAAAGATCCACTTAATTACAACTCTTGAACACATATCTATTTTTAGTATGAACTGAAATTAACGAACAACTATATTTGTTATAAGTCCTACTTTTCTGCCACATCAAAAACTAAAAAACAAAAACCTATATCATACATATATCTAGGCCATTATACCAGGTAGTTGCTAATTAACACAACAACTTGGTGCAAAAACTGTGAAACCAAGATATATATATCCATGTCATTACTCTTCATCATCTCAATTTCTAGGCTCTTGGTTATTGATTGGTGGCCTGTGACTTGGTTTTCCCTTATAATCCTTATATATCAGACTTGCAATCTCTTTTGCAGCCTCAGAAAATCTCTGTGTCTCGTCTTTTTCACCACTACTTTTTGCTGCTTCTTCAGAAATTCCTTGTTCAGGATTTGAGAAACTTCCTAAGTCGGATTTAGGTGCCACAGAATTGCAATCTTGTGAACATGACTTCGGGTTCGTGCTGCTGAAAACACTCCTTCGGATAACAAATTTGGAGGATTTCAAATATTGTTTTGGCTTCTGCATGAATATTAAGTATATATGTCAACTTAATCTGTATAAAATATAGCTAAAGATCGATCCATTATGAAACTTAACTTGGCTAATATGTTTTGCAGATGCATAATATACAGTCTCTTTATTCCAATGGTTTTGAAAGGAACAGGTTTAATTTATTGTAAAGAAACATTTATCTAGTGAAACACAAATTTTTAGGCAATGTATAATATCAGTGAATAGAACCTGAGCCTCATTGTTTTGATCTGGTGATGATTCAGAAGGCTTCAAACCATCATTATCGTTACCTGCAGAATGGAAAAGATATAAGGAGCCATAAGTACAGTTTCTTTGGTAAATGTTTAATAACAAACTATGATATGAGTGAACAGAAGCATAAAGAATTACGATTTTCATCAAGGAAAAAGACAAAAGGGTGTGTTGGACTTGAAAGATTAGGAAGTTGCTGCATATTTATTCACAGAAATTGTAATATGTACATGAAATCTAGAAAGAAAGTTTTGGATTCTAAGATTTAATAGTGATGCTATATATCTAGACTCACAAGTGAAAAAGGGATTTCAATGAGTCAGTTATGTTTTGGAAGGTGGTGCCTGGGTCCCTGATAATCAACAGTGAAAGCTACAAAAGCATCCCTTTTCAGCTTTCTTGGTTTAACACTTTTCCTCCCTTTACATTTTACTATTTTATCATCTCCCTCCCTTTCATCAAACTCACATATTCCATCAGAATAGGTTGCACCTGAAATCTTTGAAGCCTCTCCATCTGCAACATATCTCACTTCCTCTCTGCTAAATTTCTTTCCCCCAACTCCTATCTTCCTCACATGGCCACCTTCACTTCTCACAAATGCTTCCTGAATCATTCATCATCATCATTTCATAAAATTAATGAATAAGATCAACAACACAGTAATATATATATATATATATAGTTCACGAAATTCATATATATGTACCTCTTGAGCAGCAACTCCAAGTTTGTTTTTGTACTCTACCGTACCTGCAGATGATGCAATCTTTAGCTTGATGTTTAATTTTTGGGAACTGATTAATGAATGAATGAGTGAATGCGGAATATTATTTTACCTGTTGGAACTGAAGAAACCCCTTGGACAGTGATGACCAAGAGACATCCTAGTAAAACTGTGGAGAGCACCGTGATGATCTTCATCTCACTGTTTCTTCTTTTCATGAGTTTGTGTTTTTTTCTTTCTCTTTGAACAACTGCTGAAAGAGAGAAAAACTTAACCAGTGCAACATGGGATTTATACACTGTTCAAAGTTCAGACCAGGTCAAAGCTAGGGTTCCGACTCCTGTTCTCTTCACCATTATATTATTCCTCGAAGTGTCAAAAACTTAGGAAAACTGAAAATCATATTAAAAAATCGTTTTTTTTTTAAATTTTATATATTTATGTGAACTTATTCCATAAGTTAAGGGATTCTTAAGTAGAGTAGTTTCTTAAAAAGAAAAATCGAACAAGCAATTTATGTTTTTTTTTTTATATTTTACTTTAAGTTGTGTTGTACTACACAATGATATGCATAATCGCAGATATATATATATCCTTGTGAGATTGGAGAGAGGAACTGAATCATATAAAGTTTTTGTAGTCAAATATGGGTATGGGCTATGTTTGACCTTGGTTGGTTCTATGCGTTCGAGCCAGCACAGCCTCTAAGGTGCATTGTTTAATTATGGTTGTCATGAATCGAGTACACCGTGTCTCCACACTTAATTATTTAATGAACCACGTTAAATAGATATATGATCACATTCATAAATCATTGCAGGTGATATCAATTATTTTCTGAAAAAAGTTAAGTAAATTAGATCACAATCGAATAACAGTGTTTAAACTGTTATATTTTGAAGTAAAAAGAATTACGTCTTAACGATTAATTATAATTTTTGAGCTAGTGATAAATCTTCGATGCTAACACAATCATCGTTCTCAAACAGTGGAAGAAGAAGAGAAAATGGTTTCTTTGAAATTTGTTGAGAAATAGATTGTCCCAAAGATTATTAACAAGATGGGAAATGTATGTAATGTAGTGTAAGTCCCTAAAAGGTTGATGGCATAAAATTAAGAGCCTAGGATTGATTTTGCATGTGCATGGAATTGCGAAACGATGTAGGAAACCTTTTTAACAACCAATGAATAGATTAATTAAAGCATAAGGTTTTGTGTTGTACAGCAAAGTTTAAGAACACGAGGGCGTGACCTCCAACTTAATGCTAGTGCTCTCTTTTTCAGAACGCCGTGCCCTCACCACCAAAGTCGGTTTCTTTTCAAATTAATATTACTTCTAATTTTTTCTACACAATTCTTCAACTTGAATAAAGCAAACTGAATGTGTTTGTTTAATGTTTGGGAATTCAAACCTAAGTTTGTTTCGTTAGCATAAAAAAAAATCTTAATATTAATTATAATGATCAATCATAAACAATATTTCATACTGATAATCATGATGTAAATAATAAATAGAAACGTACCTGAATTGACCATAACGATGATGTTCCCTTCTTTAAAGCACTACTGATCCACTGATCTTTCTTTTGTAGAGGACCTTTATTTTTTTTGGTTTTCTCTCTTGATGGAGATAGAGAGAAAGGAACAGGATGAAAAGTACGTCATGACTCTGTGTACTCTCAGAAGGGGATCACGACCATTTATAAACGGTTAATTACTTAAGTTTTAGTATTTCTAATTTGGCCCCTCATCAAATTATAAATTACTTTATGATCTTTACACAATATTTATTTTCATGATATATGTCTTTAGTCAAATCTTTAGTTTAATCAGATCACTTTATTATTTTGTTCAATAAATAATAAATAATGACCCTAACACATCTAATTATATGTCATATATATATATATATATATATATATATGTATGATCCAAAATTACTAACATGTATTAAAGTCACAAATATTTGATAAATTTTTATTTAATTTCATTGAACTCTAAACATAGGTTGTTTTCGAAACAAAATCATAAAACTTTTTCGTTAGATGATATTTTCTGTTTCGTTCAATCAAATACACCCTAATTTTAAGAAAATAAAGATTTTATTTGATGCTTTAGTTTCGTTTTTAAAATATTAAGAAAATTTCATATTATCTACTTCAAGTCCTGAAATATGATTTATATATATTTACTTGATAAGTTTATTCCATATCAATTGATTTTAAGGTAAATTGACAATTGATAGATCTCAAATATCATTAATGAGACATCACATTAATAAGATATAAGTATAACATTATACCTTGAGAGATACAACACTAATAAGATATAAAATTAAATCCATATATAAAATATTGACATCAATTTCAACTCAAAATGGTAAATAAAAAGAAGCTATGATTTGTCTTTCTTATATGGTGCTCAATTTTATCATTTTTACTTTATGTGAGACTTAAACAAATACTTGAACTTTCAACAATAATATAATCGAGTTTATAACTAAGGGTTTCTATGGGTTGGATTGGGTTTTAACAAATCTATTATTCAATTCATTGAGAAAATAGTTGAGTTTTTGTATTTTGTATATTAAACTCAATTCAACTCAACTCACGATACTTGAACATATTCAATCGAGTTAAGTCTACAAGTAAAATTATAACTAATTTTTTTCAAACTAATCCAATGCATGACAAAGAAAACATAATGTAATTTGTATTATGAGTGTAAGAATGAGTTTTGGGATCATCCGAAGTTAATTATACTAAACTAGTAATTCATACTAACTCAATTTAATTTAACTGTATTGGAGTTGGGTCATTAGATAACCCAATCAAACACTCCTATTTATAATTTATTTATAATTTATTTTGTAATTGTCTATTATAAAGCTATCATATATCTCTAGAGGACAGGATATTGGTTTTAAACTAAAATATGTATATGTAAACTTACTCTCATTTAGTTTTTATCATCTTTTTGCCCTCTTACTAAGAAAACCCTCAATACAAGTCACCTAGAAAGTGTGGACCTGTCTAGTATCAATTAATTATAAAACAGATTCACCGACACCTACCATATGTTGCATATTATAATTTATGTATCTTCAATTGGAACCATTATTTCGAGAGGAAATCACATTCAAGTTTATTGTCTTATTCAGTTGGTATTACGGGTCACTCCCTTTTTGAAATATTAAACAAAAAAATTACATTTTTTCAAACATAATATCATATCTTGAGAATAATCAAAGTATGAATTAAAATTCTATATTAAATAAAAAAGACAAAATTAAACCTTATATAAGATGAAATATGCATAAATTTATTATCTTTTTCTATTCGATAACGACCCATTCAAAGAATATATATTTTTAACAATACGTATAATGATACTTGTAGATGATAAAAGTCATGTACGTATATGCTGCATGCAGTTACTTTCTACAAATAAAATGTTTTCTTTTGAAAAAACGATACATGAAGGTTGCTTTTTTGTTTTTTATTTATAAGTATATACATGCAGGTTGCTTACGACATCGGAAATGTAGAGTCTCTTAGTTGAAAGTTGAAACACTATTTAACAAAAAAAAAAAAAAATCAACTCAATAATAATGCTTGTGAAAATCTTGGTCAAAAACAGTAAATATGTATTTATTTTATGCATATATAAACGAGTTTTGTTTTGTTTTGTCCAAACTTTCCTATACCGAAGTTTTGAAGAATTAAAAAAAAAATACACTTATTTATTTAAAAGTGAATAATTTCATAAAGAATAATAATGTGGTTTTAGTGATAAATAGTAGAATTTGGATTTTCTGATAAATTTTTTTATACTGTATCTTTATAATATATTGATTATCATTAATTTTAATGTTTTAAAATATATTAAAAAAATATTTAAAATACCAACATAGTATATTTATAATTCAGCAAAAAATAATATAAAAAAAAACTAGTACAAAATCTGAACTATAAATAGTATATAAAATCGTCTAATAAAAAGAAGATTATCCTTAGTTTTTGAAACCGAAACTTGTATTGAGATTAATTAAGGTTTAATTTTGACGTGTTATGAATAACGTGTTTTAAAAGGAGTTAAATTTTGGAAGAAATGAAAAAATGTTGAGCTTTAATGAACATAGGCACATGGTATGCCACCAAAAGAGGATTATTTAACAACCCAAGAAAAGATTCCTTCAAGACCAACTCCTTCTAAATTTTTCACTTATCATTAACTAATTTCATGCTACATTTATATATATATATATATATATATATATATATATATATATATATATATATATATATATATATATATATATATATATCTTATGCTTCAATTAAAATATATTCTTGCGCCATATTTCTAATGGTAACATTTCTAAAATTATTAAAAATATTTAGTAAATAAAAAAACGATATTTTAAAAATGTTACTGCAAATCAAATAAACAAATTTCAATAACAGGTAACATTATAAAAATATTACCAAAAATATTTAAAAACTTTATCACTGAAATTTTTTGGTAATATTTGTTTATAAAAAATGTAAAATATTAATGAAAACTAATAGTAGTATTCTTTAATAGAGAACACATAGTAAAAATATCACTAAAATTAAGTAACATTTTTTTGTTAGAGACAACAGTATATATATATATATATATATATATATATATATATATATATATATATATATATATATATGTCAATTAGAGTATTGTATATATCAATTAGAACTCTATACACTAGTTAGAGTATTGTATATATTATTTTTGTATTTTTTTCTGATAAAAAATAATATAAAAGGCTATATGCAGCGAAACAAAATCTTTATTGTCAACAAAAAATTGTATTTCAATATTGAGTTAAGAAAAAAAAAATTTGAAATAAAAAAACATTTTTATTGCTAATGTATCATGCATTATTTCAGAGTTTTGTAAACTGAATAAGTTCAACACTAGTTTTGTAATGTAGATATCAAAGGTACATCCCTAAATGAAATTGTTAATTATGAGAAGAACAAAAATTTCGGATTATTATTTTTTCTAAAAAATAATTTGAGTCATTGAAAAGGCAAATAACATTTCCCAATTTTTAACATAATTTAAAATTTCACAGCATTTAATCTGAACAAAGGCTAACAGAAATTATTATAACGTGTCAAAATAGCATATTGTTTGCTTAGAGATGACAAATGGTTATAACTAAGACTATAGCTATTACCATTAATGAAGATAGAGATTCAATCATAAATCGTAATTCACACCAAACCCTTCTCTTCAAATAAGAGACAAAAAAAATGAACAAAATTCGTTTTTCTTTTGATTTTAAAGAGAAAATAGTTCTTAAAAATTTATTAACTAGGTTGTGAGTATGGTTAAGAAACTTTTTCTTTCTCCTTATCATTTACCCAATTGTTTTTTTCTTTCACACTAAAGAACAGTAGTAATATTTTCAACATTTTCATAGAAAACTTAATCTAATGCTGTAAAATAGATACCATAGTCTGCTTTCGTTTTTTACCATTTGATTTTTAGAGTTTTTTTTTTTTTTTACATATTTTGCATTGGAAACGAATTTTTTCCTGAGGGGTTAAGATATTAAATTTGAACACCTAAATGAAAATAGGATAACAAAAGCAAAAATAGGATACCCATAGTTTGGTTGATGAGAAGAGAATGAAAAAAAAAAGGAAAAGTAAAAAGAAATTGGGACAAAAATTATAATATTTAATGTTGGAAAAATGAAAAATATATAATTATATTCTCTTTTTGTTTATGGTGCGGACAATTTTTATCATTTAATCTTTTTTTCATCTAATAAAGAATGGTTAATTACTCGAAGAAATCAATTTTCATGTACCGAATAAAACAAATACACTAAAAAAATTCTTTTTAAAATAAATTATACTAAAAGATGAGATCTTAAAACATTATGATTTTTTAATAACAAAATTCACGAAATATATACGCTGTTAAAATTAAATTCACAAAAATATTGAAAATAATTATTCCACGTCGATGATAAGTAGTATACACCGGCTTATAATTCAAAACCAAAAGGAAGAATTTATAAAGAAAAAAAAGAAGAAGAAAAAAAAAGTGTGGTTTGATATGCTTCCAGGGCATTTTATAGTGGACCCAATGACTCATGTCCTCCTTTCCTTTTCACCTACAACATCACTATCACTTTCATCTCAGCATTTATATTTTTGTTTAAATGAAACTTAGCAAATTTATATGATAATTTATAATTCATAATTCAAATGATAATATAAACAAACTGTTGTGGATACTTTTTATATATAAGGGAATATAATATGGTTAAGGAGTATCATTTCATGACCTATCAATTACGAAACATGGGATGATGAAGTTATTATGAGGGTATATTGATGAAGGTATTGGATGAAGTATAAGGAACGAAAACGAAAATAATGGTTTACATCCTTCATAGGTATGCTCATGAATTGCACATTAAAAAAACATTGCATAAAGTTAATTATTACAAGGGATGCATCAAAATCTGGGGAAACAACCACAAACACTTGTCATTAGCATGAGTTTATAACAGAATCAAAAATGGATATACAATACATAAAAACCTGTATGCACAAAGTTATCAGATAAGTTATATCTGATATCTTCGTCTTTCAACCATTCATAAATCACATTAACCTTTTCCTAACAATCTATAATTTTGACAACTATGGAGTGAACAATTCCAAAAGATGGGGAGTGGTCTATGAGAACAGAACAGAACAATGACTGCAAGAAATACTAACTCTAGCGCCCATTTGAATTTGGCATCTCAACATTAAACAGTTTTGCATAGGCATTAAAAACTAGAGCAATAGTATGGATAAATAACAAGATCATTTTCTATAATCTGATCAAGATCAAGACGATATTATAAAGTTAACCATTCTCTTCATGAGTAAAAAACAAGGGTTGGGAGAATCCATTTACACAGAAAGTTACACATGGTCAATGTTCAAGACAAGCTTCAGAACAGTTACATTACACCGGTGAGCCGTCGAGCAGAAAAGCAGTTAAAATTTAGGATGCACAGTTTCAATGCCTATAAAGCATCTTCTCCAATTGGTAAGGTAAGAAAATGTCTTCAAAAAAATGTTTCCCGCACATCAACAGCTACATACCCCTTTTTAAACATCCAAACCCGTTTGTAGAAGTTGATAATCTTTCCTTCAGCACTGTACATCAACTTGCATTATCTTTCATCTTGAATTCCATTCACAGAAATCTGTCTATGGAGCTGAACCGGTATTCAGAGTCAGGCATGCTGTTCATTGCAGCAAGTAAGACATTTTACCGATGAAGAAAATCAGCCCATTGTGAGCAATAACATTATGAATGGTCAGAGAGAATGTCATTGCAAAGAACACACGTCAAGAAAATCATTGTAAATGTTGATGTACAACTGACACCATGTCACAAGACTCAAACTTAGTAGATAGAAGCATCAAACCTCGGGTCATAGAAACAAACTTGATTGTTGTATGACTGGAGAGCACACCCACCAATCCATGACCAGATCTTTTTATCCACATCATATAGAAGACCTTTCCCTTGGTTCCAAGACGTGAAGCAGATTAAATTATCCTGCCCAAAGCATTCAAATCGCTCCGCTGATAATCTCAACAAAGCACGAAAATACTTAGGGGGCATCCTACTGATCTCCACCCACGTAAATTTGGTATGATCCAATTCCCAAATTCTCATACTCTGTAGAGTACTATAAAGGCCAATCCTTCCAACAAGAAAAAGACGCTTTTGGGTACCAGCAACCAAATAACCATCCAACAATGATCGAGGGAACTTAGCCGGAATATGTTCCCAGTGACCTGTGTCTAATCTATACATCATCAGACCAAGCGGTGAAAGGGTTTCTAAGTACAATCTGGAGTCACAATAAGCCATTTTTGAAGAGCAGAGATTAACTGCTGGCATAATCTGATGAATTGTCCAACTGTCGATCTTTGAGTCATAAACTTCAGTTGGCAATGACTTGTCACCATAAATATCGCTCGTGGCTATCACTTTAAATGACCGATCCACCCGATCAACAACCAATATCAGTTGTCTTTGTTGATTGTAATGCATACTGGGCAGTGCCCTCCAAGTTTGAGTTAGGGGGTTACACACCAGAGTCTTGAACATTAGTCCATCATGCGCAGAAAAGCAAACAAGACCACCAGAAGATCCAACTAACCAGAATGCCCATGGTGGCAAGAAAGTGAACGGTATTCTATACCAAGTTTTCAGTGGTAAGCTGAAAACCGAACACTGTGGGATCTGCGTGTTCTTCCAAAATGTAAGGAGACATGGTCCATGCGATGGCACACTGGAATGGAATTTGAGAAAACTACTATCTTGAAGCAGAGAATTCCACCGTTTACAAACCAATCGGAGCCGGAAAATTAGAAACGGAGGCACCCTAGCTAAGATCTCATGCAACAAGTCCTCGGGCAACATTGCCCATATATTATCCTCCATTTGAACATCGGTATGCACTACCTTACCAAATGTGGCAAGAGTTTCCTCATCCAAACCCCTTGGCTTGGTCTTAACAACCTTCTGCCGCGAAGGGCTCGTGTTCCTGGACCCTCCCCGCCCCATTGGACTAGTATTCCTGGACCCACCACTCCTTGGAGGGGAAGCATGCTTGCAGCACCTCCCATCTCCACCAAAACCTCCATTTTCTACAGGCTGAGCAACACACACTCCAGACCCTGATTTGGAAGAATGCCCTGAACAATCCATGCCCTCTATCTATCTAATTCCTCCGAACCCCCAAATCAAGCAAAATCTCAGATTCAAACATCTATTCCACACCCTCACACCAACCAAATAACAGAACCATAATTTTTTTCAATCGCCGATACTCCTGAGCTAAAATTTCCGATACCCTAGATCAAGATCCAAAATGGTAAAGATCTCAAAACCCCAGATGATCATGTAAATAGCGTAAAAAGATCGCTTTTTTTAAGCAGGGAGCTATGGTGGGGGTGAAGAGAGAGAATTACCTCGGATTTTGGAACCACGCAGTCCCATTGATGAGAGAAAAAGTTGATAGAGGTTGAAGGATTGAGATTGTGAGAAGAACATGGAAGACGGAACTTTGGTCCCTGTTAGAGTCTCTCTCTTTGGTTTGATTTGATTTACTTTGTCACTATTTGACAAAGGGAACACAAAATTCAATAATCATAATTACTGTGTGGTACTTATCCCACTCTTTCTGTGTTCCTGTGCGGACGCATCCACAGTATCAACTCCTAACTTTCCGCCGCGTCACCAGCTCTATATCCACGATCAATCACTTACCGTTAATTTGTTAAAGTACTCTTTTTTACATTGTAAGGTTCTGTGCCTCAAAAAAAAGTTTAGTTTTGGTTCTACTGTTAATGCTATTAAACTATAAAAAAAAAAAACTCATACGTAAATTTGTAATTATTTAAAAATAAAAAAAAAGTTTTCCAGGAGTGTAATTAGGTGAAAAAATGGTTCCTAATTATAATTTAACCAGTGATTAGGAAGAAAACTTTTACCAATTTCCAAATTTCTGTATGTATGAAATTTCTCTAAATTTAGTTGAAATGGGGAAGTGAATATGTAAGATTAATTGTAATTATCAACAGTGATTAGGACGCAGTCAATTGAGTTAATTATAATCATAATAATAATGATAATTCAATTTTTATGAAGCATCTGGTTGTTCATCCGACGGCTGATAATGGTGGACAATTGTGATCAGACGGAACATAGTGCTGCTGTTTGGTGGGCCCACTATTTGTTGGTGAACTAAGTTGTGGTTTCTCATTGCTCAACGTTAACCTTAGGGAAGCCGTCACTTTTTTTAATTAGAAAATACAAACAATTTGAAAATTTCTAAATTTTTATGACTGTAATTATTTTGAACAATTCACAAGACTTTTTAAATATAATTAATCAAAATAATTTTTCATAACGTCTTTTGGGATGAAAAATTCAAATCTATGCTTTGAAATCGAAACCTCTTTTTTCCCGAACTTGACCTTTTAGGTAGGTCTGCTGTCACTAATGCATCATTAAGGAAGAATCAAATTATTAAACATGACCAAAGGGAAAATGGAACATTGTTTGAACGTCAAGACTGGAGAAATTTTATGGGCCCAAAGAGGTAGAAAGGTTCGGATTGTGAGGGTAACGAAAAATAAAGTGTTTTGAATTTTGATAAGTAATACATTATTCATTTATGGATATATTTAATTTGGATATTTACATTTTATCTTAATCAACTTTATTTCCTTTACAAGATGAAATAAATTGTGTACAATATAAAGGTCTGGTTGGTGTAACATAAACAAAAACTGTAGTTTCAAGTTAATAATTGGTTTTAGGTGGAAACTTTTAATGAGGGCTCTTTATATTACCACTGAGTTTCAACCACATTATTGAAAATCATAATGATCCTTGAAAATAGTTTCAACCAAGGTCTTAATTTTTTGAACAAGTGTCTATGATTCTGAATCATGTAAGAACTTCTGTTGGATTGTGTGTTAATTGCGACAACAACAGTAACACACGACAAAGAAAAGGTGTTGTGAAATGGGTGATGCCTTAAACCGATTGTGGTAAGTTGTTGGCAGTATAATATTAATATGTGATGATGGTGGTGGAACACATATAATTGCATTGTGGGGTCAAAACCTTCATATAAAATCACTTAGGCTAAAATTATATGTATTAATATTTTATATATAATATTAATTTTAAGTTTAGGTTTTGTAATGTATGGCCTATCGATATCTTAAGCTAAATCATCGAGGTCGGACGGTCCAAGAATAAGCGACCGAAGACCGTCCGTTACAGGCGGATAATTTCTTGGATTGTTGATTTGACAATTTTTTTAGAGTGATTTAAGGGAGTTCACGACCGAATGGTCTCCGCTGTTCATGCTAGTGGAATTTTGTCATCATAACACAATTATGGGGACCTTCGTCAGAATGCACGGCCCTCCGATCGGACGGCTGCACAAAAATTAAATCAGTAAGTTAAGTAAATTAAGGTAATACAAGTTAATAATCGAGTTTAAAAAACAATTGGGTTATGATTAGAAAATCCCTAATCACGGCCCATGTCAAAAACTATAAATAGGTCATGTAAATTTGTGAAAACTTTTACTTCGCAATTATTATAACATTAATTACATTTATCCGAACGGATTTGAATTGATATAAACATCGGAGACTTCTAAACAGGTATCCCGATTGTCTGAACGTTCAAACAAGTAAAAACGAAAAAGAATCGAACCAAAGAAAAAAAGGACAAATCGGTGGAAGTTAATACAAAAAGATTATAAAGATAAGTTGAATGTTTGAGAGATGTGTTTGCTCCTTGTACCCGTAACATGTTTGTATATAAATAACAAATATTTTTAAATTGATTAAATAGAATTTATTGGATTTGTAATAAAAAGAAAACATAACTATTACCACAAACCAAACCACAATTAACAAATGAATGATTCCATCAATAAATAACAGGATCAATAAGTTCACTCACCAATTCAATAATAACCAACCATCTAATTTTGGCATCATTGTCCCAATTCTTTGTCTTGTCTCTTCCTATTTTCATCATTTTATGTTTTTTTTCATACGCATTCAAATTATGGCAATTACGGTGTTCCAAAGAAACGAGGAAAGATCCCGTGTGTACTCTCAACAATGCACCCATCCTCTCTCCTGAACTGACACGTGTACTGACAAGTGAGCATCACTGTCACATTCACAACCCCTTCTTAAACATCACCATCATCACCCCCAATACCCACACACTCACATCACACGTGCCTTCTCTTCTTCCTTTTTCCAGATTGATTCCAAACTTGGGAACACCGATAATTATTAACTAATGGGGGCGGTCACGTCGTCGATGGCGGCGAAGTTCGCGTTCTTCCCCCCTAATCCGCCGTCCTACGGTGTCGGGGTGGATGGCGTGACGGGGAAGCTGAAGATGACGGGGGTGGCCACCAGGGAAAACGTCGACGTTTTGAAGCTATGCACCAGACGAGGGAACACCATCGTTGCCATCTACATTGCAAACCCTTCCGCCTCCTCTACCCTGCTCTATTCCCACGGCAACGCCGCCGATCTGGGTCAGATGTACGAGTTGTTCTCCGAGCTGAGTCACCACCTCCGAGTCAACCTCCTATGGTCACTACTCACTGCACATACATTACATTATGTTACTTCTAATAACGTGTCACGTTGTTTATTCACAGTGCCAATTTTTCATTTTTCTTCTTCTTGTAGTTATGACTATTCTGGGTACGGTCAGTCTTCTGGTAAGGTAAGCGATTTTTTTCTGCTTAATGATTTTTTATTTATTTTGCATGATACTGGATCTGCTTTTCAAATCTTCTTTATGAAAAATATTGAGTTTTTTTTTTTTTTTTTTTTTAATTTCTGACAGAGAAGTTCTTGAAAGTTCTTATTTTTTTCTTCTTTTTTTGTTTTGTTTTCAAACAGAGTCTTGATCGTATGGGTTTGTTGAGCTCTGTATGATTCCTCTTGAAATAGTAACCGTGTGATTTAGCTGTAACGTTGTTAATCAATTGAACTGAGATGCATCGCGTAAGTCTGTACATGTTTTTAAAAATTTTAAGTGTTTTCCTTATTTGACAGTTTTTTCTTTTTTTAAATCCTAGAAAAATTGGAACGCTGTTAAGAACGATAGAATTAAAGAATTACGAATAGAACTTTTAATTATAGAATAATACATTCACTTAAGTAAAGTCGAAAGAAGTAGATGATTTATGTTGGATGGCTATTGAACAAGAAATTGAATTTAATTACAAGTAAGTAGTGTATATCCACCAATCATTTAAAGAGTTCGTTTTATATTGTCATTTAATCAGTATGATAAATTTATTGACTTTTACAACAATTACCTTAAAAGTTATGCCACCAATCAGTTACCTTAAAAGTTAAATCTATATGACTTTGAACAAAGTTACATGATCGAAGTCATTGAGGTCATTTTGAACCTTGATGTTTATTTATTTTTTATATCATTCTATTCTTGTTCAATGTTTTTATGAGTTAGAATGTCTAAATAGTCACGAGGTAGCTTAATATTTTGCTGGAATGGGAGTGAGTTGAAGAATATTTTTTCGACAGCCTAGTGAGCAGAACACGTATGCAGATATAGAAGCATCATATAAATGCCTGGTAGAAATGTATGGGGCGAAAGAGGAAGATATTATTCTGTATGGCCAATCTGTCGGCAGTGGACCCACCACAGATTTGGCTACTCGTTTACCAAACCTTAGGGCTGTCATTCTTCACAGTCCAATCTTATCTGGTCTCCGAGTCATGTATCCTGTGAAGCGGACATACTGGTTTGACATTTATAAGGTTTTATCTCTACCTATCATTGCTAAATAAATTGGTTGTTACATAGTTCAATTTGAGCCTCACACACATAGATTTCCATTGCTGCAATTTAATGATGTTTTTCTGTTTTTTGTGCAGAACATTGATAAAATTCCTTTGGTCAGTTGTCCAGTTCTGGTAATTCATGTGAGTTTGCCCAGTTCAAACTAGTATGTTATAGTATATATTAAATAGAATCTGTCATTGTACTGAACGGAATGGGAATAATAACTTGAAGTAATCATGGAATGGACCTTGATGGTTTTGGATCTCGCATAGTTTATGAAATGTATTAATATGTAATCTGAGTTGATGATCCTCTTCCATTTTCTTGCTTTTTTGTACATACCCTCAGGGCCTCATCATCATCATCATCATCATCATCAATAATAAATTGACTGAAACTTATTCAGCTATATTGATCTGTTAACATTGTTTAGAGCCATTCTAAATTTCACTCAGTTGCTTAGAAATTCTTGACTGTTGTCATTGTGGATGTCCGTCTGAGCTTTCTATTTAGATTTTCAAACATCATTTGTGTGGTTGTCAACCTTGCCAAAGTACTTCGATAGGACACTGGCACAAGTCCATCATACTGTATTTTATTGATAAATTCTATTGTTGTTGCTGCTGCTGCTGCTGAAGTCACTGCGCTTACAAAAGTTTTTTGCCCTCTACTTCCTCTCTTCCCTTTGCTTATTCCATTTCACTAGTAGGACAGATCGCTTCTCCCTTGCCAGTTATGAAGATTGCTACAATACACTCCCAAACCAATCCCCTAATTGCCTCGGCATACATTTCTCTGGTTGTTCTTATTAATATAATAGACCTTAGTGATATGTGGATTTCTGACTACCAAATTTCTTTCTTGTGCTTGCGATAATATGTTTCTGTAATTCTTTAATATAACGTTGACAACCACAGTCCACTGACTTCCGAATTTCCCAATGCAATGAGAAATTGTGAGGCTTTCCAGCTCACTCTTTCTTTTTTTTTATTAACCGACTTGGCTGTTGTCTAAAATGAAGTTTCATATCTTTATGAGTATTCTGGAGTGATCTCTCAACATTTGGTAATTGAATATCTTAAAACAAGTTTTGAATTTTTCATGTGGGAACTATTATTCAGAAAATATCCTTGGCTTAGATTTTGTAACCTGATAAAGTATAGGGATTCCCATGCCACATTAGTGATATCATTCTACACAGCCTTTTCATGTATTCTTGTTTTTACATTCATTTCAACCTTTTTATCAATTTTAAAACAGCTCAATTCAAATATTGTTAGGACGTGCTTCCTTTTTTTTGGTTGTGACCTTAAGTTAGAGAGAAAGCATATAAAAAATGAACACTTAGCTGACTCAGTTAAATTTGATGTTGGGGAACATGGTAGTGGGTTAGACTTTTTTAATTGGTCAGCTGTTTTGTTAGTAGCCAAATGCAATCAACATATCACTTTCAAATTTCAAGCCATTTTATGTATAATAAGATGGTTTTTCTTTTGTGTTGACATATGTAACGTTTAGGGAACAGCAGATGATGTAGTTGATTGCTCCCACGGGAAGCAACTTTGGGAACATTGCAAACAAAAGTACGAACCCCTGTGGATTAAAGGAGGAAATCATTGTAACCTGGAGCTTTACCCTGAATATATAAAGCACCTGAGGAAATTTATTGTGGTTATTGAGAGGCCACCGTATAAAAAAACTGGTTCTGAACCAGTTCCTGATCAACTGGACAGACCTAGGAGTAGCACAGATTTTAGAGAGAAACCTAGACTCAGCATGGATCTAAGGGAGACTTTGAGACGAAGTTTTGACTTCAAAGAAAAGCCAAGGATAAGCACAGACCATAAAGAAAAGTCAAGAGCTGACAAGAAAGATAAATCAAGAAAGAGTATAGATCGCTCTGATAAAGCATGTAACGGAGCAGAAATTCCTGAGAAAGCAAGAAATAGCATTGACCGGTCAGTTACAAACCTTGTTTGATGTGCTCATGTTAGTTCTGCTAATGTTATGCCTTACAATTTTTCTATGTTGTGCTGCAGTTTTGGTGAAATGGTGAGATCAGTTGGTTTGTGCCATATTGATTGTTTCAGGCCCAAGGCAACTCATGCATAAAGATGACTCCATGACAAAAGCTTACACGTTGAGGTTGTATTCTTAATGATTATTTGATTGGTTGATGGGTTGTATGGGTGATAGGAAAAAGTTCAGTTATTATCCTTTTCACTTTCTGAAGTAATAGATGAAAAAGTAATTTAACATAGTAGATCATGTTTCGCTAAATCCTCTTGTGGTTAATAATGTAACCTGATTTTAGCATGCTAACATTAACCAGGGTAGTAAGTTCAATTTGTCAAGGTTCCCACATAAACAGGCACTTTACAGTTCTGCATTGTTAGATTTACTTCTGTATTGCTAAAGTAACATATTTCCTACACGAAAACTGACTGGATCCAACTTCTCTGCATTACTGTTCTTTCTTTTTGTTTCAATTGAATGTTGATGATTAGCTCTGGACCACGTGATTATCTTTCCCTGTTTCCTATAAAATTTATTGATTTCACCGGTTTCAATAGATGTATATGACAATGATTTGACAGTTTCGGAACAAATGTAGTTTAACTTGAATGACAATTATAATAGTTGAATTCTTGACCATTTTCAACATGCCATATAAGTTGTATGGCAATGTGCCTTACAAGGGGCAATTTGAAACCTTAACTTGAGGTGAAAGCCATGTCTTCATATATATGGTTCATAGTTTTAGTGGCAGACCTTTGAATCAACCATAGCCAAGAAGAGCATGGTTTTATTTTACAAGTTTTTATGCCTCTACTAATTAGTATGAGTTTGTGACCTGTCTTGGTTTTTGAACTCATTTTTTTCATTGTAAACTTCACTCACTCACTCACTCCTATGATCTAGTTTTGATGGTGTTTATGGATATGTAGTTGATGAAAGTGTTCATTGTCACTCAATATATGTAGGACCACGACCCAATGAAGGAGTTCATTACAAGCTAAAAACACATTTGTGTTAGAAACTGCAGAATCTCAAAAGTTTTGAGTACATATTATGACTGCTGTGTCAAATTCGGAAAGCTTTTTAACAATTCAATTCGTTACATTTTATACAATTTTTCATTTGTATAACTCTTCTTCTGATTATGCTAATAACATTCCATAGAAAGTAACGATTATTTTATATAAATATTATTGTGAAATGATAGAATTCATCTACCTATTCATGTTTCAAAATTACATTAACATTTAAATTTAAGTATAATGTTAAATTTATTTATAATACTTGTAGTCATTTTAACATATGATAGTAATACATTTTATTTTATCATCTCATAGTAATATATTTAATGATTTTAACATCTAATAGTAATAGTAATGGAAAAGTCAGTTAAAATTCTTGCAATGTACAACATTTTAATTTAAATAATTTTCATTGAATATAAAACTACTTTTTGTTATTAAATATATGAATAACTGATATATATATATATATATATATATATATATATATATTAATGATAGAAATAAGGCTCTTAGGTGTATTGCTTAAATTACACATATTATATTATTTTATTTAGAATCCATTATTCTAATTTAAATTAAAATATTTTATTTTGACACTGAAATTCGTTTTATATAATTTAATTAAAGCGTACTTACAACATATAATATCTAATAATATCATTAGAAATCCTTAATAAAGTCTATTAAAATATATGAACAGAAATATTACTATATTTAAGGGCAACTATAATTTTAATATGATCAATTTTATCTTTTTTTTAATTATTAATAATAATAGAAAAGTAATTTAAAACTCTACTATTTTAATTTGAACTTTTTGTTGTGCTCAATATTCAAATTTTATGAAGACTGTTCTATATTATTCTATGTTGAAGAGACTGGTCACAGCTAAATATTTTATACTTAATTTAAGTATTTATCGTTAAATACGAAGTTAATTTTCGGTATTAAATAGATTAATAATAAAGTGTAGTATATAATGTTAATATTTGTATAATATTAAAATGAATAACTCCTTTAAAATATTTTGAGTATTTCGATCATACACGATTGGTATAATTTCAGAAGCTATGTTTATTGTGTGATAATATGAAATATTTAAAAGTTGAATAACTACAATAAGATGATTAATTTTTGTACTGCTGCAATTACACGTTTATGATATGGTATTTTTACTTTATTAAAATAAAAAATTTTAACATAAATATTTTACTTTCTTATTTTATTTTATATTATGTTAATTTGAATATAACTATACCAAAATTGGAATATTTTTAATTGAATACACTTACTGAACAGAAAAAAAGTACCACTGTTTTAAGCATTTATTATAGCCATTGTATTTTTCTACGATTAGTTAGTAAAACATTTTGAAGTTAAAAAAATACTAATCAAGTTAAAACATTTTATTCTTATAAATAAATTATAACATTAAAAAATTGTGAAACTTACTACTCATCATTGCTAAATGTAAATTACACATCAGATGTTAACATATATAATAATTTCTTTAATTAATATTTATTCCAATTTACTGGATCTAATTAAAGTTTTATATCAAATATCGAGACATTTAATGGCTAAACATTAAATTTTATTATGAAAATAATAATTATCTCCTTCTAAACTTTAGTATCTATCTATAATTATAATTATTATTATTATTGAGAGAGTACAAAAATAAACTTTTGCCACTTGTAACTCAAAGAAAAAACGACAAAATAATAAAAAATTAAACAAAAAATACTTTGCCAAAAAGAAAAGAAAAATATTTAAATATGATGTTTTCTCTTCATTTATGGTTTTAAATCGTATACTCTTCATATTTTTGTGTACTGTCTAACTTTTTTTAGTTCTACTGAGTTTCCTCAACATTCTGCACATTATTTTATTCTTAGAAAATTTACTTTATTACTTTTTCTACATCCTCTATCTGATGTTTCATTTAAAATTTAATTTGTATTTTTATTTTGATTAACTCATAATATATTATTTAAAATAATTATATATGATTTATAAACTTTTTCACCCACTATTTCAACTTTTGATCTCTTTTTCTCTTTACAAATACAGTTTATTTGTATTTTCAATGACTATATAATAACCTAAGAAAGAGTGGTTGTGAAAAGTAGTTGTATTGGGTGTAAAAACACATTTTTTTTTTTCTAATGGCATGATTGATTGAAGGAGATAGGTTGAAATGGAAAGGGAGGATCCCATGCATAGAGAAACTCAACAGCTTCATCAGTAGAAATGGAAGAACCATTTTTAAGAAGACAGACATCACCAGAAATGTTCAAAATCGAAGGATCTTCTGTTTTGTAGGTTTGAAAATCAGTGCAGTTGAGCTTCACTTCTGACACTGAACACACACATCTGTTAATAATCCTCACTTTCTTCTCACTCATGCCATGTGCCCAGTTTCCTGTTCTTGATTGGTTCTCACTCAAACAATTGTTTGATGCATCATTGCCTGCACTTTCATCATTCTCAACAATCAGCAGATAAATCTTCTGTCATATATATGTATGCATGCATGCATGTTTAGGGTTTTCAAAGTCTCAGATTTCATCATCCTATGATGTTGGAGATGAAGAAACTTATATATTGACAATAATTAATTATATATTTAATATACATAACGTTAAGGTCAAGCAAGAAAAAATCTTGGATAGTAGAATAGTAACAATAGAATGATAAATTGTGCAATTAAATCTGTAACTTAAAACTGTTGTTAACTTAAAACTGACAATACTGGTATTTTTTTTGCTTTTTCTTTTGGGGATGAGAAAGCAAAATTGTTAGGAGTCCCAACGTCAACGACTAGAGATCGACACGCTGATTTTACATACTAATTTTATGGAGTTGAGTTAAACTTAAAGTATACAACGAAAACAACGGTGAAAATAAAAATATTGAAACATAATGATGCACAACAACAAAAATTGAGTTCTCTGAAAAGATGGATAGAAGAATGAAGATAAAAGGAATGAGTTGTTACCTGGAAATAGCAGAGAAAGGAAGAGAATGAAAGAGAGAAGGTTAAAAATGGAAGCCATATTTGAGATTTGAGATGTGCATGGGTAATGCTTCATTCTCACCAAATATATAGAACATAAACAATACAAGAATACAATCATTTTCTTGCATTTAAATCTCATTAACGTTACAAACACCCCACTTTATCACATATTGTTTGAAAACAGCCTCAATTTAATTCAAGCATTAAATTGATGTCGGTTTTAAAAGTTGACAAGAAAACAAATTTCAGATTTTAATGTATGTTGTCACCATTTGGCAACAAGTTATCATTTTAAAGATGAAATAAAAGAGAAACGTTCATCTAAAGACAAATATATTAATGAATAATAGATATCACATTATACATACATTGAAATCATAAAAAGAAGTATAAAGACCTTTCTTATTTGAAGATGATATTATTATTAAAATATTCATTAAATAATAACTATTTTAAATAAATTTTAAAATTAATTATTCACCAATATTAAAAATGGTCTCATTTGTAATCTTTCAGTTTTCTTTTTCACAAGTCATTGGTAAACTGACATCAAAGAAATTTACTTCAATTGAAGAAGACAATTAATTTATACCGTTTTGGAGGTTATGTTATGTATTTTGAAATTAATCAATCAAGTATAAATCTTTAATTTTAATAACATTTTCTCCACTGTTTTTTCATGTTTGATATTAAAATTTACTTCAATCGGAGAAGTCAATTAATTTATACCGTTTTGGAGGGTTTTTTACAAAAATGGATATTTTGACTTATTTATTATAAAAATGGGTCAATTTATTAATTAATTACATGACAGGATCAGTTTACTAATGATTCGACTTCTCTCAATTTATTTTTCATTTTTATATAATTTCTAAAGTTTTATATATTTTTTAAAAATAAATTTTTAATAATTTGATTAAAAACATTTTAAATAAAATTTTATTAAAATTTTGATATTTTAAAACTTAATATTTTAAATTTTATTATTACATTTTATTATAAAATTGATTAAAAATATTTTAAAAAAATTATTAAAATTTATATATTTTAAAACTTAATATTTTAGATTTTATTATTACATTTTATTATAAAATTTACAATAATAAAATTTGATTAAAAATATTTTAAATAAAATTTTATAAAAATTTTGATATTTTAAAACTTATATTTTAAATTTGATTGTTTCATTTTATTATAAAATTTACAATAATAAAATTTTATTTAAAATAATTTTAATCAAATTGTTAAAAAATTATTTTAAAAAATATATATAAAACTTTATAAATTATTATAAAAGTACAAAAAAAAATAGAGAGAAATCAAATCGTTAATCAAATCTGCAATGTAATTAATTAGTAAACTGATCTATCTTTGTAATAAATAAATCAAAGCGACCCAATTTTGTAAAAAAACTAGTCAAATCATTAGTAAATTGACTCTACCATGTAATTAATTAGTAAATTGATCCATTTTTGTAATAAATGGATCAAAACCACCCACTCTTGTAAAAGAACCCATTTTGGAAGATCAAACAAGGTGTCAGACACTTCGTTTAGGTACTTCTGTTGACATTATGAAAATGTTGCCAAAAGGAACATTTTGTATTTAATAATAAATATGGTGTTCCTAAACATTTTCTTATAAAATATAATGCACACATAAATGTCGAGAGGTGCAACAATCTTAAGGAGCATGATGTTGTGACTGTTTTTCTTTTAAGAAAGTGAAAGAGTGATTGTGAAAAACATTAAGATTGTTGTCTAATGACAACCGGATAATAATACTATATAATTTTTATAACACATAGACTACTCTCATATGTCTTTTAATTCTAAGTACACCCACACAAATAGAAGTGATATCCATGGATCTAAGAGAAGAACTTGAAGAGAAAACCTTGCAATTTAAAAGACCTATCACAAGATCAAGGGCCAAAGAATTAGAAGAACATATCTTTGTGAATCTATGATGCTCCAAAAAGTTGGAAATTCAAGAGACATGAAAGAGTGGAGCAATTTGAGTTTTAAAAAAAATTAATTTATGTTTTTATGTTTTTGGATTTTGAATTTTGGATTTCTTTTATAAATTAGTTTATGTTTTTAAGTTTTTGGATTTTTTTTTTAAATTAATGGCTAAAGTTTCCTCCGCCCCTCCAAATTTCAACCCCCACCCAAAAATGAAATTAGGAAATGATAAAATAAGTGACAGGGTGTAGGAGAAAAATGATAAGGGTGTAAAAGTAATATCCAAATTAGTTTATATTTTTATGTTTTTGGATTTGGACTTTATTTTATAGTTTTTAGGTTTTCTTAAACTTATATGTACCTACTTATATACAGAGATACCAAAAGTTGATAAAAACACTTTTTAGTCATATGTTAAATTTTATTTCATTAAAGAGGGGATTTTCTCTAAATTGTGACATATATGATTCCTGTCTAATTTTTCTTTATTTTTATTTGATTTCTTGATTATATCAGAAGGAATTCAAAGTCATAAACAATTGTAGTCTTTTATGAATAGGTTCATATCACATACTCTCGAGAGCAATACTTTATCCTAAACTTCACAATACTTTACTACAAGAATATAAAAAAAGTCAAATACAAATTTAAAGTGTTTTTACTAAGGATTCTAACATCATAATTTTAAGTCCATTATATACTACTACTACTCACTTTATTGCTTATAATCTAAGTGGTGTGGTACCAATATTATTTTTATTTATAAAGTATATCTTCAAATATATAAGTGAAGGAGCGTAATCTCGTGATTGTTTTCTTTTAAAAAAGTGTAAGAGAAAACGAAAGTGGATAAAATAAAGTTATATTTATAATTATACATATTTTTTTTATCATAATGTGATGCTATATAAAGAATATTTGTTAATGAGATTCATTGTAGATAACATTTTAAGAGGTTGTCTTTTAGTTCGTTGAATGGGAAATGATTGTGTTAAAGATAAAGAAAACAATAGAATATGCTTAACAAGGTAAATGATAATATTTCCAAGTTATTGGCTTGATTATAAGTTAATAAAAAATGTAAGACATATTAACGTGTGTACACTTTTCAATTAAGTTTGTGTGAAAGAAATTTGTCTTATTTTAAATGTTTTTTTATGTCCTATAAAATAGTATAAGATTATCGATGGTTTTATTAAAAATATAACACTGCAATATTGTAATATTAAAGGGTTAAGTTATATAAAGGTTTCACTAACTAAATTTCATTTCTATAAAACCACCATCTCTCTACAACCAAATTCTTTAAACTCTCTCTCTTTCTCTCTCTCACTCACTTTTCTCTAGCTTATCTTACTCGATCTTCATCTCTTTATAATCTTTATCTCTTACGATAAAGAATCACAATTGTGATCCTTGTGAGGAGCTATACGCAACCACATGTTAAATAGTCAAATACAGTAAGTCACGTTTTTTACCCTCTTGTTATGTTTTGAGTCCTAGAGTTGCATGTAGTTTTAGAGCTATGCTTAATGGTAGACTTATGGTAGACTTAAAACTCTAATCAAAATTTTTGTTGTTTCTATAGGGGATCTTGTGCGTTTTGGTGTTCTAGAGAATCCTTGTTTGGGAAGAAACTTCTTTGACTAAGGTGAGGAAAGCTAATTTTATGTATTTCATGTTGAATTTCGTTTTAATTATTGGTTGTGTAATGAAATGTGTTTGTGTAATAAGGTTTACTGCTGGAAAAATGTGTATGTTTTCATTCATCAAGACAACAATATATATACACATTTACAAGGGACTGTTACCCTATTAAGGCCAACAGAATTGCAGCCACTAATCATGCCCCTA
>Ga0214544_1005322_pt1 | contig 25017 bp, 19 predicted proteins | sample CNSS3metaG_FD_160074 | JGI IMG/M metagenome (GOLD analysis project Ga0214544, IMG submission 160074) | Root nodule microbial communities from cowpea collected in UCLA plant growth center, Los Angeles, California, USA - CNSS3 | ecosystem: Host-associated > Plants > Roots > Nodule | place: USA... | reverse complement strand
TATATATATATTAAGGCAATTTTATTTTTGATAATGTGATAAGGTATATTAATATAAAGGTTTGGAAACTGTGGATGTATGAATTTGGAGGTGTTTATCAGGTTGTTCTTTTCTATGAAAATTATTACGCTTTGGATCCAAATTTAGATGAAGGAGTCTTAATGTATATAATATATATGGGGTTGGATTTGTTTTCACTATTATGTCTTGGACATAAAAAGTTGCAGTTGTGATTGTTTTTATAAAAGGTTATAATTGGTGTATGATGCATACATGCAAGGTAGCTGATATAACAAGTCGTTATAACAACTTTAACAATTATTTCTATTGCTTTTGCAGCTATTTCACCTTAACAAGAAAGAACCGTAATGTCGTTTTGCTGTGGAAGATCCCCTTATTTTTGTCGTGGAGGATACCTTTATTTTGCAGTGGAGGATCCACTTGTTTTTTTTATTTCAAGTAAATGAAATGTTATGTTATTCTGTTGTCAAGAACAACTCTTTTTGGTATTTCATGTAAATGAAATATAGGTTTTGGTATTTCATCTAAATGAAAATGTAGGTATGGACACAATGATATTACTCCTTTATTCAAAATTTAATTTTAGAAAAATCTTAAATTATAATAGTAGTTTATTGGTCTTTGAAAATCTGATTTGTAGTTGGATAAAAATTTAAATTGATTAGTTGTTTAGGACTTTGATGGTATTTGGAAATGTTATTTGTAGTTGGATATAAATTTAATTAGTATGAGTTGATTTAGACTTTGAGATTGAAATATATATCTGTTGGAAAATTGAAATGTATATTTGTTGAATCAGGTTTGCTGAATATTGGATTCTGTAGTAAGCAAATAAGACCCTTTCAAATTTTTTTTTTCAAATAAGCGTACCCCTGGCCTATGCTACACGATAAATTAATTTAAATTTTATTTGCAAGAGACAACTAGGCCTACACTATATATCATATTAATATTATGCCAAATTAAATTATTAATTGCATAGTGAGGGTCTAACCCACGTTAATTGAAATACTATTTTAAAAAATAAATAGGTGTAGCAAGGGCTAAACATATGTGTAGCAAGGGCTAAACCCTCGTAAGAGATATCATTTTCAAAAATATATATATATATAAGTGAGAGCTTAACCCACGCAAAAGAATTATTTATTTTAAAAAGTTAAACCTTAGAAAGGGCCTTGCCTTCACTATTATTAATAATTTTTTAAGATAAAGTTTTAGCGAGGGCTTTGCCCTTAATACTATTAATAATTTTTTAAAACTAAATGTGGATGCAAGGGAGCGAAGAGAGGGTTTGGCCATCATTTTTCTGAGAAGGCTGTTGTGAGACCCATTTCTTCTTTTCTCTCATTAACTAAGCGTACCAAGCCAATTTCCTAAATCACTTTCTACTGCCACACTATTCTCACTTTGCTCTCTTTCAACTTGTTGCTCATCTTGTTCTCCATCCATAACCTTTTTCTCTTGCAATCAAACTCTGGAAGTGAAGTCTCTACAGAGCCCTCTATTGATCCCACTTTCTGCTCCCTTTCTTAGAGTAAGTCAACACTCCCGTTTCAGTTTTCTTTCAGCTTCCAATTTAGAATCTCGCCCCTATTCTAAAATTAATCTGAAATTTATTCTTCCCTTGTGACCTCGTGTTGCAATTTTGTAGGTTGAGTTGAGGTTTTTGTGCCCTTACTGTTTGAGGTTGATCTCACCAAGCTCAATTTCAGTAGAGGTAAGGGAAGCTAAATTGTCTTCTTTAAATTCGCATAGAAACCATCTTCTGATGACTTTGATTGCATGATTTGGTGTTCGGCTGATGCTTGAATCCCATGATTTTGCTTTGAATATAGTTTATGCTTGAATTTTTTGGTTTTGCATGTAGAGCATATTGGTAATCAAATGTTTTCGACCAAGCGAGCGACTTTCGCCTGAGTGAAAATACCAGAAACTCATCTTTGCCCATTGTTCGAGTTGTCCCCTAGGTGAGTGGTTTTCGCTTGAGCGAGAGAAAATCTTGCCTAAGCGAGAAAGCGTAGCCTAAGCGAGAATTCACACAGTTTTAGTTTGTTCTCTAGTTTGAGTCTCGCTCAGGCGAGAATGACCCGCTTAGGTGTGAGAACTTCTTTTGCTTGGGTGAGACCTTTTAGCTTGAGCGAAAGTCACAACAGTAGAGTGTTTAATTTCTGTGAGTTATGGATGAATGAGTACTTTAAATTTTAAAGCATGAAATTGTTGAATTGGCATGTATGAGATGGTGTTTGATAACAAGTGTGAATTTAATGAATGATTTAGAATATGATACATGTTGCGGATTTGAGAATTTCAAGGAGAAATTCTAAAAGATATGTCATCAGTGTGTGTAAGGGCATAAGGACTCACTATTGAAGGTATCTTGAAATTCCAATAATCATTCACGTTCAGATAGAGCAGAATGTATTATGTCGTGAGGAGTAGTAGAAGGTCTTAGTCTCTGGACTTGATTAGGTCCTAGATGAGAAAGGGGATGACCTTCTGAGTGGTTGAGTGATAATCCCTTGAGGCCAAACTCTATAGAGTTTAGAGCGAGCCACCAAAAGGTCCGATGCTACTTACATAGATCTGGATAATTGAGTCTAGTGTCAACTGTCTATTTCGTTGTTGTCATGATTTAGTGATTTTTGGTGAAAACATGAAATCAATATTATGCTTATAAATGAATTATATGATTCTTTTAATCCAATTTAGCTTGTGTTTGGTTATTTCTTTTGCAATGATCACTAAATGGTGTGAGTAGAGAAAGATGCAGGTGAGGATACTCCCCTCTTGGATAAGAGTTGAGACGGTAGAGTAAGACCCACTAGTGGTAGTATTTACTTGTATGTTTTGTTTAGAGTTGGAAATCTTCTAACTCTATTTTCTGCCCTTGTTGCAAATATAGCTAGCATTATTATAGTTATTTTGGATGACTGTATTAATACTCTATATTGACTTCCTTCTACTATCTGCTTTGTTTTATCATGATATAATGTTTTATGTAGTAGTGTAACAACTATTAAATGGGATGTTACAGTTGTGTTTGTTGTTGCTTTATTGCATTAGTCACCATGGTATAAAGATGGGCTAATTTTGGACACTAATCCGACACAGAAAGATTCATTAGAGTCCATTTTTCTCCTTTTGAAAGGGTTTTATTTCGTCTCTTTTTTGTGCTTTTTTTGTAGTGAAATTTACTATGGAATACAATCGATTATTTACTAGTGATTAGAGAGCGAATTGTTATGTGAGGGATTAGTTTGAGATTCGTGATAAAAACGTTGTTAGGGATTAGTAAGAGTAATGTTGCGAGAATTACCTAACCTTGTATTTGGAAGAGAGATTTCAACAATTTCAAGAAATTGAAATACCTAATAATTAAATTATTTGCAATGGAATTCTCTTTATTTCTTAAACAATTAATTTGAATGAAGTAATTGAAATATCTTAAATTTCAATTTTCTTGTTTAGATAATGCAATTTAATTTCTATTTTATGGCGAAATTAAGTCTATCTTTGAGACTAACTTAACTTAGCTTGACCATCAATCCGAGTATGCGTAGCCCAGGTCGTCACAACCTTCAACCCGACCTAGCTCGTGTCGACTTAACCTTTGGCCTGTATCAGCATGGCTCGACCTCCGACATGTGCTAGTCCGACTTAACCTTTGACCCAACCTGACTTGTCTTGACCTTCGACCTAGCTCGACATTCGAACTTGGTCGACATGACTCGACCTTTGGAGGAGGCCGACCCGACTCATCTTTCGATGTGGGCTGACACGACTTGAATTTTTGCCCAACTACTCTCGACTTGTGGTCCAGCCAGGCCTTGTCCTAACCAATGAGCAATTCCATAAGTTGGAGAATTTCAATTTCCTTCTTTTTTGAGTGAATTTCAAATTCTACTATTTTAGTTATTTGAAATACATTAAAATTTCTCAATTTCAATTTTCTTTTAATTTCCTTATCCAAACGTATATTTTTTTTTAAATTTTAAATTTTCTAATTAAATGAATTATCTTTTAAATCGTCTCATCCAAACACACCATAATGAAAAAAAAAACAAAAAAATTAGTTACAATTTAATTAGAGAGTATATTGGATTCCGAAGATATTTAACCATGGATTGATAATAAAACTTCCTAGATTGTAGTTAATCTCTCTATTTGGCTACCTAGATTTAGTGATGGAATATTTTTTGGGAATTTTGTAGTTAATCTATTGAAAAACTTGTTAACAAAATAGTTAAGGAATTTTTCATAATTAATATACAATATTTTTTATAGTGAAAAACTATAATTATTGTAATTGACCTCACGAAGCAAACCAGCCAAACAACTTATTTCCTACTTCTTCACAATCTCTACCAGAGTTTTTCATCAACTCAAAATCACTTCCAACATCCACCTTTTTACCACAGTAATGCATCCATATCCGTGATTCAAACAAATTAATACACACAATAAGCTTAATAATACGCACATAAATACATAATCCGCAACATTAGTTATAATTCTATGATATATAACATTTATTTGTAGTGGACTTCATGCACCCCATACATCGTAGGTAGCATTAATTACATTTATTTATACCACACATGCATACTAAAGCAGTCTTCAGATATGTGCTGAAACTTTCACCTTTCTAAGTGCTATTATGAGACCGAAAGAGGATCAAACAGCAACATCCACAGGCTTGAATTCCAGCAATTCTATGGAGTTCAACCATGACCTCTCCCACACCTTAGCTTCATACACATTTTTACTCTCACCATCTTTTGCTTCCAAAGTTATGTAGTATATGAACCCTTCCACTACCTGTTCCTTCGCATCAATCACCCTCACAAACTCCAAATTTGCATTCTGAGTCATCAACAAAATCACGCACCAAAAATCAATCATCGAATAATGGTTCCCTAGTGAAATAAAGAAAGGAAGAAGAATATAAGTAAACCTCGTTTTTGTTGTATTGATCAACAGCAAAGCGAGCGAGATTCTCGATGTGAAGGGTGTCAGAAGGAACATCGCCGACTCCACCGTCTTTTGTTCCTATTGCTGAATCAGTGACGAGGTTGAATTCTTGCACCTCTTTGGGGTTCAACCATTCCCTCACCCACACTTTGGTTTTATACACCTTTTTGGTTTCACCATCTTTGGCCTCCAAGGTTATGTAGTACAAGATCCCACTCACCACCTGCTGTTTTGCACTTATCACTCTCACAAACTCCAAAACTCCATTCTGCTTTTTGTTGTGATCGTCAACGGCAAAGCGAGCCAGATTTGCGATCTCCACGCTATTGGCAGCTCCAGGCACATCAGTGATGCCACCTAAAGTTACTGTTGCTGTTGCCATATTTCTCTGCTCTTCATCACTCTCTCTTCTACCACTCTTTATACCCAAAAATATACCAAAGTGGTTGGGAAACAGTACAATGATGTGAGATCAAAAAAATCCAAAATCAATGTATCTCGTTTTTCTGTCTTGTGAGAGATTTCATTTGTGGAGGTATTCTTATTTTTTACACGTGGATGTTTATACCGACAAGAATTTGAATCATAGGTTGTATTTTATTGCATATTTATTGAGTCAATTTTTTACCAGAGCTTTTTAAAATTTTAGTTATTTCACCGATAAAAAATTTTATATAACAATTTTTTTTTCAAATTTATTAAAAAAGGCTTTTTCTAATTGACAAATAATTTCTTCATAAATAATTATTTTTTATAAAATTATAAAATTTGTAACTATTTTTTATAAAATTTATTGTAAAAAATGTTTTATATAAAATATTTAAAAAAAAAATAGTTGAAATTTCCTACAAATAATCCTTTTATAATAAAATTTATAAGTATCTTTTAAAAAAAATTAAAATAAAATTGATAGAAAATATAAGTTTTTTTTAATAATGTTTTACTTATTTAAAAATTATAGTTATTTTACTAAGTTGTATTTTTTCAGTTATTTTAAAATTTTAAAATTAATATACATCAATATATTCTAAAAATAAACAATATAGTAAAATTTAACAGAAAATTTAAATTCAAGATTTTTTTTCATTTTCAAATTATTGTATCTGTTTTTACTTCGTAAATTTAACAATTTTTCTACCGTGTGTCATACTTAGGTACAGTCGATAATTCACATTATTTAAGAGTAAGACAAAAGACATTAAGAACACGGTTGGGAGAACGTTCCTATTCTAAACTAAGTTCTTGGGTGAATATTTATGGACACAGCTTGGTCAATGTGGAGAATGTATTTGGATGTGAACAAAAGGACTTTTTTGTCACCGTTCTTAAGTCGTACAAATTATATGAAAGTTACAGGCGATATTTAGGTTTGTGGACACAACTCACCCAATGTTTAGAATGTGTTTTGATGTGAATAAGTACAATTTTTTTTTTATTTCGTTTTCTTTTTCTTAATTCTTTTTGGAAATTTATATAATTAATAAAAACAAAACAAAATGACAAGGATATTTTATGACAAAACATTAGCTATAAACGGATATAGAATTTTGGATTTTACTGAATTAATCTATTTTATTCACGTGCATGGTTAAATATGTTTAAAATATTTTAATATAATTTAAAAAGTAAATAATTAAAATAAAATTTTTATTGTTATTTATATTTTTATGAACTTTTAAATTTTTTGGGTTAGTACTATTTATGGTTAACGGCTATATTTTTTTATTATAATTTATTTTTGTGTTTCTATTTTTTACCCATAAATATCACGTAGTTATGGAAGGAAATACAACAACTAAGATAATAAATATTAGAGTTCTCTCAGAAGTGTTCTTCTTTTCTTCTTTATATTATCTTTTAAAACAATGATGTTTATAAGATTTGGAAATTCTTTACTGCACACTCGATCGATCTGATGGATTGTTGTATTTTGGGAGAGAAATAGATATATTTGAAACACATACCTGAAGGGTGTCAGAAGGAACATCGCCGACTCCACCGTCTTTTGTTTCTATTGCTGAATCAGTGACGAGGTTGAATTCTTGCACCTCTTTGGGGTTCAACCATTCCCTCACCCACACTTTGGTTTTATACACCTTTTTGGTTTCACCATCTTTGGCCTCCAAGGTTATGTAGTACAAGATCCCACTCACCACCTGCTGTTTTGCACTTATCACTCTCACAAACTCCAAAACTCCATTCTGCTTTTTGTTGTGATCGTCAACGGCAAAGCGAGCCAGATTTGCGATCTCCACGCTATTGGCAGCTCCAGGCACATCAGTGATGCCACCTAAAGTTACTGTTGCTGTTGCCATATTTCTCTGCTCTTCATCACTCTCTCTTCTACCACTCTTTATACCCAAAAATATACCAAAGTGGTTGGGAAACAGTACAATGATGTGAGATCAAAAAAATCCAAAATCAATGTATCTCGTTTTTCTGTCTTGTGAGAGATTTCATTTGTGGAGGTATTCTTATTTTTTACACGTGGATGTTTATATCGACAAGAATTTGAATCATAGGTTTTATTTTCTTGCATGTTTATTGAGCCAATTTTTTACTAGAGCTTTTTAAAATTTTAGTTATTTCACCGATAAAAATTCTTATATTACATAAATTTTTTTTTCAAATTTATTAAAATATTTGAAAAAACATTTTTTTTTACTATTTTTTAAAAAAAGTTTAACTGACAACTAATTTTTCATAAATAATTATTTTTTATAAAGTTATAAAATTCATAAATATTTTATATAAAATATTTTAAAAAATTTTATATAAAATTCTTTAAAAGAAATTAGCATAAGTTTCCTACAAATAATTCTTTTATAATAAAATTTATAAGTATTTTTTAAAAATATTTAAAAATAAAATTGATAGAAAATATAAATTTTTTAGTAGTTTTTTATTTATTTAAAAATTATAGTTATTTTACTAAGTTGTATTTTTTTAGTTATTTTAAAATTTTAAAATTAATATACATCAATATATTCTAAAAATAAACAATATAGTAAAATTTAACAGAAAATTCGAATTCAGGATTTTTTTTTTCATTTTCAAATTATTGTTTCTGTTTTAACTTCGTAATTTAACAATTTTTCTAGCGTGTGTCATATTTAGGTACAGTCGATAATTCTACATTATTTAAGAGTAAGACAAAAGACATTAAGAACACGGTTGGGAGAACGTTCCTATTCTAAATTAAGTTCTTGGGTGAATATTTATGGACACAACTTAGTCAATGTGGAGAACGTGTTTGTATGTGAACAAAAGGACTTTTTTGACATCGTTCTTAAGTCGTACAAATTATTTGAAAGTTACAGGCGATATTTAGGTTTGTGGACATAACTCACCCAATGTTTAGAATGTGTTTTGATGTGAATAAGTACAATTTTTTTTATTTCGTTTTATTTTTCTTAATTATTTTTGGAAATTTATATAATTAATAAAAACAAAACAAAATGACAAGGATATTTTATGACAAAACATTAGCTATAAACGGATAGAATTTTGGATTTTACTGAATTAATCTATTTTATTCAATTTTATTTATTTAACATTACTGGCTTATCAGAACACGTGCATGGTTAAATATGTTTAAAATATTTTAATATAATTTAAAAAATAAATAATTAAAATAAAAATTTTATTGTTATTTATATTTTTATGAATTTTTTAATTTTATGGGTTAATACTATTTATGGTTAACAACTATATTTTTTTATTACAATTTATTATTGTGTTTCTATTTTCTACTCAAAAATATCACATAGTCATGGAAGAAAATACAACAACTAAGACAAACAAATATTAGAGTTCTTTCGGAAGTGTTCTTCTTTTCTTCTCTATATTATCTTTTAAAACAGTGGTGTTCATAAAGTTTGGAGATCCTTTGTTGCACACTTGATCGATCTGATGGGTTGTTGTATCTTGGGAGAGAAACACATATGATTTAAAACACATACAACTGTGTATTTGTATTGCCATGTGTAGTGTGACATTTTCTCTCTAAGGATAGCGTTATGCGTGTTTCAACTCAAGCTATTTGTACTCCTTATCTCATTTATTTTTTATCTCTTATTTATTATTGTTATAAACACTATTGAGGCAGATAAACATATATGATTTGAAACAAAAGAACTTGGCCCGTATCCCGCACAACAGCTCACGTCGACCTTCATCGACCCACACAAAGTGACTTCATCGACAGCAACAGGACTAATGTTCGGGCAGCAAAGCCAAGGTGTCTGAAAATCCTAAACCCCCAAATCGCTCAATCCTTCTTTGGAGTTACTTGCTTTCTCTGCCAACCTTGAGCACGAGTAGCCTCGCGTTCTCCAAACCTGCCACCAAGATCCTCTTCGCCTGCTACCTCTCGAATGTCAGCCATCGTGTGTAGAGGAGACGGGCGCTATCTCAACTAATGTTGACGTTGTGCTCGAATTCAACAACACGCCCTTCTTAGTGCGCCTTGTCACTGTGAAGGTCATGTGCATATTGTTGATGGCACTCATGTGGTCTGCTCCCATGCCCTCGTCTTCCATATCCTAGTTAACATGATGGTGAAAGGGATTGTATGTGGTGGTCTGCAAGTAAGTTTGGGTGAATCTTGGTCACTAGATTTTAATTAGATCTTACATTAACGCACATGACATAGCCTTGGAAGATTTTAATTTGAATTTTATGTTAAATTCCATTAATTTGATTCTATTACCTTTTACGGTGATGATATATCCAATTTCTGTGGAATTAATTTCGAAGTTGTGTTTGATGTTTTAATATAATTGCTTTAGGCAAAATATAAAAGCCATTTGTTGATTGATGAATTCTTGTTTCCAGTCTTGATCAGGTTATATCAGTTCAAAGTTCAGGGGTTTTGGAAGAAAAAGATAAATCTCCAAATCCTCGTAAGAGATGACGTGACACTATACGGTTTTGCTTCAAAGCACAAGTACTGCTAACAGATAAGATTCCCCATTGAGAACAAAACTAAAAACTGTCACCTTTTTTTAAGAATTTGAAATTTATGCCCTTGGTTCTCCATAGGATGAGAAGAATTCTTGGTGTGTTTGCATGTGCTATATCTTTGTTCTTGGTGTGTTGAATTAAACTTCTCCATGGGATGAGAAAAATGCTTATTGGTTGAACTTTGGGAAAAAGTTGTATTTTAAATTTAATTTTCTGAAACAATTACTAAATGCATGCGACAACATGTTTTTACTTTCTTTTAATTAGATATGTAAAGTTTAGTGGCTTGCTTTTTCTAAATCACTAATGAAAGAGTAGTTTCCTTTTATGATATCTAAGTAATTCTTGATATCTAAATCCACACAAGACAATATTGTTGGTTGGACTATATTGCAGATGTGGAGAAGAATATTGTTGGTTCGGCTACAATGTTGAAAATGATCATGATGCAAAGCTCGTGTTGTCTTCTAAGAGGTAATTATTTAATATACATGTACACATATAAAACTCTCAAGGGTCATGTTATTAATCATTAGATTTTTTTTTTTGCGAGCATCCAATATGGAATTGGCATCTTACAATCTATCCAGAATGAGCCCAAAAGGCTGAAGAAGTCTCTAAAGGTTGTTGAGGTATTAATGTTAGCCTGTTTTGAGGTATTGTCATTGTTGAATAGTTGACTAATGTTCAATAGATGAAATTAGCTTCACTACTATGTAGTTGTCTGTAGATTGTTAATTTCTCTATCTCCAACTCCAAATTCATGGTTCCTTCATCCCAGCAGAATAATATGCAGATCCTCTCTCTCTCTCTCTTCATATATATATAGTTGCTATGTGAGTGAACCTTCATTGCAATACATGACTTACGTACTCACTAAAAGACAAATTGAGTTATTCTTAATTTCTCATAATACTACATTACTTGGCTCACACAAACCAAAAATTTTCCTTCAAAACTCAACCCACGCACACACTGTACCTGAGAGAGGATAAGAAATAAACCACAATTGTTTAGACTTCTTTACTGTCAATTTTAGATTTTATTCTTTGATTCTGTTTCAGTGGTATACTTCTAGGCATATAGTGTATTTGTGCAATTCAAATTTATATCCCTAAATACATGTATAAGTAGTTTAATTTGATGCATTCAAACTTGTTTAGTTATTTCTAGTTAATCCTAATAGTGTTAGCCATGTCTTAGTTTTGCATACTCATTCTAGTTGCTAGTTATTAGAATAGTTTTTAAATTCTAGTTTTGAATAGTAAATTTTAGTATAAGTTGTCATTTTGATCTGTTATGATTTTCCTGAATATGGTTTCATCATTTAAAACTTATTGAATTAGTCTCTTTAGCATTTATTTCATTCTAGTAGTCTTTTAAGTTTTGCATAGCTCAATAGTATTGTAAACTTGCCATTCTAATTTTAGTATAAGTTGTCATTTTGATCTGTTATGATTTTCCTAAATATTGTTTCATCATTTAAAACTTGTCGGATTAGTCTCTTTAGCATTTATTTCATTCTAGTAGTTTTCTAATTCTTTATTGTGTTTTGTAAAGCCTTCGTGGTGGAGCATATAAGGTCTGTTATACGTTGTGCGATAAGTGTTTATGAAACTTGTTGAACTCATACTACTCTCAGGATTTTATTTATTTGATATTACCTATTTTCCTAGGTTTCATAAAGGAAGCAGAGTGAGTGTTTTTGATTATCATATGTTGGGTGAATGTTAATCCATGATTGAAACTTTTATTACTTGAGATAGTTAGTTGTTAGATGTTTTTTCCTCTTTGGATATTTTAATTATAGTGCTAATAAAAAAATGGCCGAAGTGGGTTTGATCTCGTGACCCTTTGAAGATTAGACAAATGCTCTACCACTAAGTTAAGAATAATATATTGTTAACTATTGCATTGAGGTCTATATGTCGTTCCACGAATTCAAAATGTTTTTCAATTCTTTTATATTTAAGTTATCTAAGAAAATCTTCATAGGTAATTTATCTACGAAAATCTTCGTAGGTAATTTATTTACAAAAATCTTCGCAGGTAAATTATTTACAAAATCTTTTGTAGGTAATTCAAATATTTTTTTCCACGAACAGTTTTCGTAGATAATTTCTGACGCTGCGATTTCGTAGGATGAGCATATAATATATAGGTATATTCATGCATTAGTTTAGGGCATTTTTATTCATTTGTGCATTATTGGACTCATTTCATCATGCATTATCTAGTTTTGGATCATACATTTAGATTGATGCGTTGTTTGTGTAAACAGGTCTGAAGGGACTAAGTTAGACACAAAACAACATGTTCCACAAGTGTTTGGTGGATTTGGCTTCAAAGATGTGAGTTTCAAAACAATTTGTTCCATAGGTGCCTGGTGGATTTTTCCATGACCTGTGGTTTTTTGCAGCGAATTGGAGGATACAAAACAGGGTGTTCCACATGTGCCTGGTGGTTTTTCCACGACCTGTGGAGTTTGTTTCAGAAGATCATGCGAAAAACAGAGTGTTCCATAGGTGACCTATGGGTTTTTCCACAACCTATGGATTTTCTAGCGAGAAACTTAAAGATTACGTAGACTCACAAAGATTTAAAAGGAAAAGAAAATATAAAGAGGATAGATAGGGGGAAATAGTTAGAGGAGAGAGAAAATCATCATAGCAAAGAACGTGGGGGAAAAGATAAAAGGGAGGCATTCACGAAAAAAAAAAACTTTCCTTCTTCTTTCTCTCTATTTTCGTCTGTTGTTTTAGGTACCGTTTAGAGTTTTTCTTTTCATTATGGATAATAAATTTCTCTTTGTTAGAGGATTGATATAAGACTTCAGATTATAGGTTCTACACTTTAAATTTGATGTTTTGTTAATGTTCTTCATCTCAGTGCTTTGTTTATGGTTTTATCGTTTATTTATGAGCAATTTCACAATTGCGAAATTGGGGATTGTTTGCGATTATAAACAAGACAGGATAAATTATGTTACAATTGGAAAATTGGGCATATCTAATTAGTTAGCAATAGAGATGATTATTGATTTTTCATGATTTTATTGAATTTTTGTAAACTGACCTAAGGAATTGGGAGTTCGAATTCAATAAATAGATTTTACCTACTAAGGGATTAGGGGTAAAATAACTCTTAGTAAACTCAAGTGGATGATTACATTACGTGCATCGATGGAAAGGAGTAGAATTCTATAGGAAAAAGTACGAAATCAATCCTCTAACGATTCTTCTATTGATTAAAGTTTTTGTTATAAATTTCATGCTCGCAATTATATTAATTCGCATTTGCTCAAAATTACGTAAATTAGGAATCTAGTATTCAACAAGTTAATCTTAGAGGACGATATTTTATTACTACGTTAACGATTGGTTCACTTGTCAAACGTTCATCAAGTTTTTGGCGTCGTTGATGGGGATTGATTTTTCTGTTGATATTAGTGATCTAATTTGCTTGAGATTTGAGTTTTAATTTTTAGGTAGTTAAAATTGTTTGTGTTTTTAGTTTTTAGTTTTTTCTTTTTAATTATCTTGTTTGTTGTTAATTTGTTTTCGCGTGATTTTTATTGTTAGAATCTTGTGTCTTTAAGTTGTTGATGTGAGATACAGTTGTAGAAAAAAATCTTGCTTTTTGACCCAAAAATTGAATGTACTGCTAGACGCAATAGGAGTATAGCAAGAAAGAAGAAGTAAGAGAGAAAAGCAGGGCCATCAATTGATAAGAAAAAGCATATTTCAACAATGGCCGAGGAACAACCTATGAGAAGGACTCTGCTTGACTACTCGGTGCCAAATACAAATAATTACCAAGGGAGCATAGTGGGACCTCCTATTCAAGCCAACAATTTTGAAATTAAGCCTGCACTATTACAAGTCATCCAATAGAATCAATTTGGAGGTGCAGGTTTAGAGGATCCTAACCCTCAAAGGTTGAAGAAGAAAGATCAAGAGAAGCAATTTGCAAGATTTCTTGATGTCTTTAAGAAGCTCCACATTAATATCCCATTTGCGGAGGCATTGGAGAAAATGTCAAGCTATGCTAGATTTATGAAGGACTTGTTGTCTAAGAAAAGGAAGCTTCAAGAAGATGAAACCATAATGCTTACAGTGGAGTGTAGTGCAATAATTAAACAAAAGTTACCTCTCAAGTTGAAGGATCCAGGAAGCTTTGTGATTCCATGTGAGATTGGAAATATAGTGGTGAGCAACGCATTGTGTGATCTTGGAGCAAGCATCAATTTGATGCCTTTATCCATTTTTAAAAGGTTGGGTATTGGAGAAGTGAAGCCCACTATGATAACTCTCCAATTAGTAGATCATTCAGTGGCTTATCCTTATGGAGTAGTAGAGGGTGTCTTAGTAAATGTTGATAAATTTATCTTTCCAGTGGATTTTGTGGTTCTTGACATAGAAGAAGATGCTAAAGTCCCAATTATATTGGGAAGGCCATTTTTAGCCACGGGAAGAGCATTGATAGATGTACAACAAGGTGAGCTGATGTTAAGAGTAGTTGATGATAAAGTCACATTCTCCATAAATGAAGCAGTAAAGCACAAGGTGGACAAGAAGGATTGTTTTTAGGCTGAAATAATTGAGTCTCTTGTGTTAGAGAAAATTGATAATCATGTGAGGAAAAATCCACTAGAGAGAACTTTGTTATCTAGAATGCAAACAAGGGAGTTGAGTGAAGAAGTGAGTGATGAAGAAGTGGTACATTGTGCATATCAACTAGAAGTTCTCAAGCCATTGTTCAGTACTACAAGAAGAATAGACCTAAACAAGAGTCAAGGTGGAGGTGTAGAGACATCGAAGGACATCAAGCCACGATCAATTCATTGGATTCTCTTAGTGCAAGAGTTTGACATGGAAATCCGAGATAAGCAAGAGAAACAACATTTGATAACTGATTACCTTTCAAGGTTGAAGTTTAATGAGGATGACCATGATGTTCAACCTATTTTAGAGGTGTTTCTAGATGAGAAGTTGCGAGTTATTAATACTTTGCCATAGGTTGCAGACTTTTCCAATTTTAAAGCAGCAACAACCTCGTCACGTCACAAGCAAAGCTACTTTCAACGTCGACAACAATGCACCGGTTCCACCATCATTAACATTTTTATGAGTCTCTCCCTTCCTTTCTTAGTTGTTTTTGCTTATGTTGAGGACAACGTAAACATATAAGCTTAGGAGGGTCATTTGCATGTTAGTTGTTGCATTTCATTTGCATAGCATAAAAATCAATCTAACTCAAGTCTAAGTTTATTCAATTATATTTTCGGAAGCACATTAGATAATTGTTGTGGAACTCACACACTACACAAGAAGAGGTTTTGACACTTGACATGTAAGGAAGATAATTTTTGAGTGATAGATATAAAGAGGTTCTTTTAGGTTTCTAAGGTGACACTCACTGCATTTGGTTACTAGAGAAATGTTTGTCAATTTCACAACATAAAAAAAAAGAAAAGAAAAAAAAAGGGAGAGTATAATTAATAAATAATAATAAGTGAAATGGAAATCCCTTTGAGACGGTTAGTTACTAGGAAAAGAGACACTCCTTTGAGACTGTGTTTGGTAAGTGCAAAACATTTGAGTGGAGGATCCATGCTTAGTTAGCAGGTAAGTGTTTTCTAGGCTAGAAACCTAAGAAGATATCCTTTTGCAGAGAACTTTAAAAACACATCAAAGATTATCCTCCTTAGTGTCTTGTGTCTTTACTCATTGATTGAATTGCACTTATGGACCCAACATATGTGGAATGTGTGTATCTGAAATATTTTTAGATGAATTTAGATTGGAGATTAGATACCAACTCATCATTCTGTTTGCATTTGTTATGCTGTTTCATTACATTTTTTATGCCTAAGGACAAGCAAAAGTCTAAGCTTGGGAGAATTTGATGAGCATATCATATATAGGTATATTCATGCACTAGTTTAGGGCATTTTTATTCATTTGTGCATCATTGGACTCATTTCATCATGCATTATCTAGTTTCGGATCATAAATTTGGATTAGTGCGTTGTTTGTGTAAATAGGTCTGAAGGGAGTAAGTTAGACACAAAACAACATGTTCCACAAGTGCCTGGTGGAGTCTTCCACGACTTGTGGATTTGGCTTCAAAGATGTGAGTTTCAAAACAGTTTGTTCCACAAGTGCCTGGTGGATTTTTCCACGACCTGTGGTTTTTTGCAGCGGATTGGAGGATACAAAACAGGGTGTTCCACAGGTGCCTGGTGGGTTTTTCCACGACTTGTGGAGTTTGCTTCAGAAGATCATGTGCAAAACAGAGTGTTCCATAGGTGACCTGTGGATTTTTCCACAACCTGTGGATTTTCTAGCGAGAAGCGTAAAGATTACGTGGACTCACAAAGATTTAAAAGGAAAAGAAAATATAAAGAGGAGAGATCGAGGGAAATAGTTAGAGGAGAGAGAAAATCATCTCAGCAAAGAAGAACGTGGGGGAAAAGATAAAAGGGAGGCGTTCACGGAAAAAAAAACCTCTCCTTCTTCTTCCTCTCTAATTTTGTTTATTGCTTTGCGTATTGTTTAGAGTTTTTCTTTTCATTATACAGAACTAATTTCTCTTTGCTGGAGGATTGATGTAAGACTTTGGATTATAGGTTCCACTCATTAAATTTGATGTTTTGTTAATCTTCTTCATCTCGGTGCTTTGTTTATGATTTTATTGTTTATTTATGAGCAATTTCACAATTGGGAAATTGGGGATTGTTTGCGATGATAAACAAGACAGGTTAGATTATGTTACAATTGGGAAATTGGGCATATCTAATTAGTTTGCAATAGAGATTATTATTGATTTTTCATGATTTTATTGAATTTTTGTAAATTGACCAAAGGAATTGGGAGTTCGAATTCAATAAATAGATTTTACCTACTAAGGGATTAAGGGTAAAATAGCTATCAGTAAACTCAAGTGGATGATTACATTACGTGCATCGATGGAAAGGAGTAGAATTCTAGAGGAAAAAGTACAAAATCAATCCTCTAACGATTCTTCTATTGATTAAAGTTTTTGTTATAAATTTCATGCTCACAATTATATTGATTCGCATTTGCTCAAAATTACGTAAATTAGGAATCTAGTATTCAACAAGTCAATCCTAGAGAACGATATTTTATTACTACGTTAACGATTGGTTCACTTGCCTAACGTTCATCAATAACGTTCGTAGGTAAGTTACCTACGAACATATATTTCGTAGATAAAGTTACCTACCAGCATTCTACCTACGAAATTTTCTTCGTAGATAATTCGTAGATAACATCAAATTACCTACGAATATTACTCATTACCTACGAATTTTTGGCATAGATAATATCCATATTTCTTGTAGTGGCAGTAGTTAATGAGTTAGCCATTGTGGGTAGTTAATGAGTTAATTGTTGTGAGAAGTTAATGTACTAGCCATTGTGGGTAAGGGGGATGATTGGGTGAAGCAGGTGCGACTTCAAACTCTTAGGGGCAAGTTGGAGACCATGAAGATGAAGGAGACAGATGGAGTAGCAAAGTACATAACTCGATTTGAAACCGTGGTGAACCAACTTGCTAGAAATGGAGAGACATTGTCCACTAGTCGAGTTGTGGAGAAGATCATGAGGTCGTTGACAAATGACTTTGAGAATGTTGTGTGTATGATTAAGGAGCGCAAGGACCTACCAACGCTTACGGTTGGAGAGCTTGTCGGGTTTCTTGAAGCGCATGAGTAACAAAAGAAGAAGAAAAAGGCGGAGCCACTTAATCAACTACTCTAAATGAATGAGAGACACAAAACACTTAAGGTAAAGGAAGTGATCCTGGTGGTAGAAGCCAAGGACAAAAACAAGATAAAGAACAGTCCAATTAACAAAATTAGCGCTGAAGAGGATGAGGTCAATGGAGAGGAGCTTAGTCAAGCAACTCAAACGTTGAGTGCTTCAAGTTTGGCAAATATGGCCATAATGTAGAAATTTACTCAGACAAGTGTTTCAATTATGGTAAGGTCAGGCATTTTGCAAATAATTATTGATTTGAGAGTAGAAAGGAAGAGACAATCAACCTCACAAAAGATGTAGATGGTGGCATGTAGCTCAATAACTGAGCATAAGCAAGTAGAGAACTTGGCAAGAAGATCGAGTAACATGGAGAATTCAGCAAGAAGGCTAAGTATCATTGATAACTTGACAAGATAGTCAAGTAGCATGGATAGGACAGCAAGGCAATCAAGTAGGTTGCATAAGCTGGTCAGACATGCAGATAGCCTGGACAAGGTGATGGACCCTAGACAACATGGTGGAGCATGGGCCAACTTAGTTAGCTTGGTAGGGCGCTTACATAGTTCAAGTAAGTCGATGGAGCAAGTGAAGTACTCAAATAGCTCGGTAGAGTATGTGAAAATCTCGGGTAGCTCAGAATTTGAAGAGGAAGAGTTTGTAATCCAAAAGTTAGAGATTGGAAAAAGAGATTTGCAACAGATAATTGAAAAGGAGGTTAGGAATAATTTAATTCTGCAAGCAAGCTTAGAGATAAGAAAACAAACTTTGCAAAAGCAGCGCTTGCAACTTGGACAAAATGTTTCAAGTTTGCAAGAACAATTGCAAGTAGAGATGGATCTTAGAGTTGCATTGAAGGTGCAAGATGAGGAGTGGTGACTTGAAATGTATGAGGAGATAGATGCGATTGAGCGCAATAATACGTGAGAATTGTCTAATCCCTTAAAAGGAGGTTAGCCTATTGATAAGAATCTGGTTATAAACAAGTTGGCTACTAAGATGGCAATGAACTTGATGAAGAACAAGTCTGCCAAAGAGAAGAACAAGTTGGCCAAACAGAGGAATAAGTTGGCCAAAGAGAAGATCACGTCGATTATGGAGAAATTAGAGAACAAGTAGACTACAATGAAAGAGGAGTCATCCATGAAGAAAGCGAAGAACTTGGCTATTCATGAAAGGTACAAGCCCATTGTTAGAAGGGTTATTTCATGTGGAAAGCCAGGATAAAGAACAAAGGAACTAAGATGAAGGATATAAGAAACATTTAAGTTTACAGAGAATTTTGTTGGTTTTAGAATAAACTTAAATGAATTAGTCCTTGGAGTCTTATTAGTAGTTAAGGAGTTAGTCGTTGGGGGTAATAAATGTACTATCCGTTGTAGGTAGTTAGTGTACAAGTCATTTATAGTTGTTTTGAGTACAACAGTCAGAAATATGAGTTTATAAATTATATTGTGAATTCTATGAATGAATAACAACAAAAAGAGGTAAATCAAGATTTTGCACAATAGAGAGTTATTGTCAATAGGAACATCAAGTGTTCTATTTATATAAATAAAACAATTTTTGCTCATAAAAAAGAACGTCTCATGAATTTTTTAGAGGGGTAATGGCTTTTAATGATGAAATAGTGGAATTGTTTGCGAGAACGCAATGCATTTTATTAATCTCAAATTTTTCAAACACAAATATCATTGCTTCATAAACATATTACAATGTGGAGGAGACAACCACCATCGATACACTATGAAAGAACAATAGGAAAAAACACTTAATGGTATGCTAATGTAACCGGCGTAATAAGTTAATTAAGTTTAAGACATAGTATCAAGACGAAATGAAGTTGTTGAAAAAGTTAAACGGAAAGCAAAGAAGCAAGAGTAATGGAAAACTCCCATTGAAATTACTACATAACAAACCCACATAGTTTTGTAGCCAAATATGAGAAAGGATGATGTAATAAAAGCCACCTTATAAAATTTTATTATTTTTTAAAAGTTTATTTTTAATAAAAACAAATATTTTTAAAATTTTAATAAAAATGTTTCTATTTATGCTAAAAATAGAAAATAAATATGCATGCAATTTAAATTTTGCATCAACAACGATATCAAATGAATTTAAATCTAACCTACTTTCATGTTGCAACAATCTTTCCTTTTGTTTTGCAACCAAGTCAACAAAGATCACCATTGAAAAATTTATTTTCATTGTTCACATCAACAAACTTGATGTGCGGAGCGTATGTTTCAACTCAATTTCAGCATCATCGGGTGCATTATGATGTGATTAACAAGATCATCAATATTACTCATAATCTCATCTTGTGAGAAAATATACACCTGAAGTAGTTGACTTTGCTACAACATCATTAACAGGTTCAACAAAACCTTTAGTAAAATTTATATGTCCATCAATAAACATATAAGCATGCCCTCCATCATTTTCTTCATTTCAACATTCTACTCGACCATCATTTTCATAAGTTTTTCTAATGTTCAATAATCAGATATAACATATTGTTGAGGTTGTTTTCTCCGTTGATGTGGAACATAGGGTTGTTGGTGTTGCTGGTAACCATAAGGATCATGAGATTGCTACTTATAGGATGGAGGATAACTATAATTTGAAAAAGACAATCTAAAATATGGATCATAAGGCTGTTGAAATGAAAGTTGTTGAAAATATTGATCATAATCCCATTGAAAATTGTATTGTTGATTACTTTGTAACAAAAAATTATTTTGCATTCCTTTACAACAAACTATATAAAAATTGATAAAAAAATAAAATTAAAATTTACCAAATTAAAATAACAAAATAAAATAGAATAAATGTTAGCAAAAATAGAGAAAAAGAAAATGTAAGTGATAAAAACAACTAAAACTAAAATAGGAAAAATAAAATAAGAAACAAAATAATAAAAATTCCAATCATGTTCCCCAACAATGGTGCCAAATTTGATAAAGTTATCGTTGACGCGATCAAATTAATACTACTAAAGTATAGCAACTTTAGTACTACTAAGATAGTAGCCAACAAAATAAAAATGATAAAGTCAACCCTAAGTCGTCTCCTAACGAACATGAAATGGATTCCTAGCAAGTTTGTTCTTATAAAATATATACAAAAGGGTTAGTCAAAATAAAATAAAATAAAATAAAACAAGATAAAGATAAACAAAAAAAAATTAGATTAAATAGAAAATAATAATAATTAAGGAAAGAAATAAATTTTCAAAAAGATAAAAAGAGATAAAATAATGATAAAGAAAATAGGTTATTTCCACAGCTTATTCAAAATATGATTCATTATTAGTTTTCAAATGATTATTGTTATTGATTTCTTGTGTAAGATTTCAAATTACTCAATTAATTTGTTTGTGTAGGTTTAAAATGTCTTTCTTAGCTAAGAAAGGGGGTTGAATTGGCTAAATACTAAAAAATATGCAAACCTGCTTCTTGATCTTCATGTCATTTTCAGCTTCAACAAACCTCAAGCTCGATCATCTACAAGTCCCATAAATTCTTCATCAATCACACATGATCTCATGCACTTGTTTCATCAAATCCATGTTCTAAGGTCACTTATGCTAACAATTTGCATCCTTACTTTTAACCAAAGTAACTTCTCAATCAAAAGCAAGAACTTTTTAGATTAATCATAGTAAATTTAACCAAAGTAACTTCTCAATTAGACATTACTATGCCTAATCATGTATATTCTTTTACTTCTTATATCTAGTAGAAAGGTATTTAACCAAAGTAACTCTTTGATTAATTATAATTAAAGTTTTCACCTTTAATCAAAGTAACTTCTCAATTATTGGCAAAAACCCATTCAATCATATGAAAGTTTCTAATTTTAATCAAAGTAATTTTATAATAAAAGTTAAAAGCCCGTAGTGTATATGGTTCATCTTTTGATCATTGCTTGTCTAGTCTTACGAAATTCTTGGAAAGGTGTGAAGAAACTAACCTTGTTCTAAATTTTGAAAAATGTCATTTTATGGTTGGACAAGGTATAGTTTTAGAACATGTTATTTCCAAGAATGGTATATTTGTAGATCCTGCTAAAATTGATATTATTTCACATTTACCTTACCCCTCTTCTGTGAAAGAGGTTCAATCGTTTCTTGGACATGCAGGGTTTTACAGGAGGTTCATACAAAACTTTAGCAAGATAGCAAATCCTCTCTCCAACTTACTACAAAAGGATGTGTTGTTTGACTTTGGAGAGAGGTGCAAAGATGCTTTTTATACTTTGAAAAAGGCACTCACCACTACGCCTATCATCCAACAATCTGACTAGACATTACCATTCGAGTTGATGTGTGATGCACCAAACTTTGCAGTAGGAGCAGTGCTTGCACAAGGAGATGGGAAGCTACCACATGTGATACATTATGCTTCTAGAACATTGGATACAGTGCAGGCTAATTACACCATAATTGAGAAGGAATTATTAGCTGTTGTGTTTGCCTTAGACAAATTTTTAGACCATATATACTTGGTTCCAAGGTAATTTTTTACACTGATCATGCATCATTTAAATTCCTTCTGAAGAAAGCAGATTCCAAGCCAAGGTTGATTAAATGGAGGCTACTACTCCAAGAGTTTGACATTGAAATTCGAGATAGAAGTAGGGCACATAACTTAGTAGCTAAATATCTTAGTAGAATTGAAAATGGAGAAGATAACACTCCTATTCAAGATGACTTTCCTGATGAAGTCCTCCTAGCATTGACTATTGTGAAAGGTATGTTTCCTGAACCTTGGTTTGTTGATGTTGTTAACTATTTGGTTGTTTCTACTATCCCTCCTTCCTTCTCCAAGTATGAAAGAACCAAGCTAAAAAGTTAGGCAAAGTACTATATATGGGAAGACCCAATCTTATGGCGCATTGGTAGTGACCAAGTCATAAGGAGATGTGTTCTAGATATCGAGATACCTTATGTGCTTGAGTTCTGTCATTTGTCTCCCTTTGGTGGACATTATGGCATACAAATAACAGGTAGGAAAATGTTGGATTGTGGATTATATTGGCCTACTATTTTTAAAGATGCACGGAGGGTGTATGAAAATTGTGAGTAGTGTCAAAGTGCAGCCAAATCCATTACAAGAAGGGATGAAATGCCTCACCAACCCATGCTATATTGTGAGGTATTTGATATTTTGGGTATTGATTTTATGGGACCTTTTCCTCCTTCTTTTGGGTTTACTTATATTTTGTTTGCTGTAGACTATGTCTCCAAATGGGTGGAAGCCATATCTACAAGGACTAAAGTGGTGAGTATCTCACCCACAAAATTATAAAAATGGCAAAAGGAAAAACGATTGATGAAAGAGTGTTGAAATGAATGGTTTCTTTCTTAAAAAGAGAAACAAAGGATAAAAAAAAGAGGATTATTTTTGAAACTATGCTCCATAATTCTTTCCACATTACTATTTCAAAAACCCAAAAATCCTAAAATTTTTCTTACCTTTGCTTTGGCCCCATTATAACCTGTGAAAAGTCCTCATGATCTTAAATACATGTTTTCTGAGTGTTGTTAAGTATTAGGAGTGTTTACTTGCATGGGTATTTTGAGTGAAAACACAAGCTAAAACACTTGAGTGAATTTTGGTGAGCAAATATACATTTAACTTGAGTGCTCTCTGATAACGCTGTTGTTGACGCGATCAAATTAATACTACTTATCTTATAATAGTAGATGCTTAAGCTGCATCTTCGAATATTGTTGGCTCTTCAACTGCACTTGGTTCCTCTATTGTATTATCCTCACAACTTTGCTCTTGAAAATGATCATTTGTACTCATATCCTCATCAATGGGTACAACTTTATACTCACATTGAGCAGCATCAACATATCCATCAGTAGATATGTTTGTGTGAGAATCTTTAATTTCTTCATCAACTTCAGCAACATTTTTAATAAAATTGATATGTCCATCAGTAGACATATTACTATGAGCATCATTATATCTATCAGTAGATATATCAGTGTGATGTGATTCCGCTATCAATTTTTCAGATTGATTCTGCAAGCTTTGTGTGGCGGCATTCATCATCTCTTTCTGATCTGTCTGATTCATCTTCATCATTTCAGTCATCATATTCATCATATCTTCCAAAGTGACCTTTCTAACTGTATCATTCATTAGCAGACTCAAATCTTCAGACATTTGTTCAGCTCTGATGGCCAACTTCAGAAGCACATCTTTGATTTCATGACGAAGTGCATTAAAATCTGGATTTTCAGGAAATCTCTGATGGGGTTGAGGGGTGGTATTAACAGTTACAAGTAATTCTATGAAGTTGTTCTTACTTGCATCCCTCAACATATCAGACAATATTTGCTTATTTTCGTACCACTCTTGCTCAATATTTCTGCATCTTTGATCAACTCGCAACCTTTCATCCATGGACTCTAATTTCTCTATAACTTCACCCATTAGTATCATAACTTCTTTATAGGATGGTCCATTCGTTGCTTCAAATTGCTGTGGTGGTACATATTGTTGCTGAAAACTATTTGGAACATATGATTGCTGAGGTGGACACTCAGAATATGGTTGTTGCTCATGTCCCAAAAAAGATGATCTAGGATATAGATCATTAAATTGTCGTAAAGTTAACCCACTTATATCAGGTGCAGAAGTAGGTGTGACAATTTGTTGCTGAAAATCACGTGGTTGTTGTGGATAGAGATTGTAATCCATTTGAAAACTACAATGTTGATTACTTTCGTATGAAAAATTATTTTGCATTTTTGAAAGAGGTTTTCTGAAAAGAAATAATTTGAAAGCTTGTTGAGTAGACTTCCAGGAAAGAGAGGTGCGTCTCAATAGACAACTTAAGTACCTTGTCTTTCCTTAGCCAAAGTTTTTCCCAACAAAATTCCTCAAACAAAAACTATGCTTAAAAAAAATAACTAAATAAAATCAAATAAAATAACTAAAGAAAATAAAAAAAATGTTAGAACAAAAATTGAGAAAAGAAAATGTTAGTGATAAACAAAAAATAAAAATAAAAATAAAATCAAAAGAATAAAAATAATAATAAGAACTAAAATGATAAAAATTCTAACCGTGTTCCCCGGTAACGGCGCCAAATTTGATAACGCTGTCGTTGACGCGATCAAATTAATACTACTTATCTTATAACAACTTCAGTATTGTTAAGAAAGTAGTCAACAAAATAGTAAGGGTAAAGTAACCCAAAGTCGTCTCCCAACGAACACGGAATTGATTTTTAACAAATTAGTTCTTATAAAACT
>Ga0214544_1005316_pt1 | contig 25031 bp, 8 predicted proteins | sample CNSS3metaG_FD_160074 | JGI IMG/M metagenome (GOLD analysis project Ga0214544, IMG submission 160074) | Root nodule microbial communities from cowpea collected in UCLA plant growth center, Los Angeles, California, USA - CNSS3 | ecosystem: Host-associated > Plants > Roots > Nodule | place: USA... | reverse complement strand
GGGTATTTGGGCGGGTATATATATATATATCCCCATCCCCATCCCCATCCCCAGTTGAAAATTTCGGGTATTACCCATACCCATACCCATACCCAGTCAAAGCGGGGATTCCCCGTCAAAACGGGGATGGGTTCGGGTGATACTCACGGGCACGGGTTTATTTGCCATCTCTAAGAGCTACTGTTAGACTTTATAACGTAGATTTGTTAATTTGATCTTAATCTTATTTATAGTCCATAATTATTTATTTGAATTAGAGCTATTAAAACAAGTAATCCGGTGCGGTCCGGTTTGATTCACCACGAGTTCATCACTTAGTGAGTCAACCCAATTCGACTCACTTATTAGTGAGCCAAAAAAATTTGAATCCAGCCTGACTCGCCACTTGTTGGTGGGTTAAACGGATTGGCTCATAGGCTCACTCAATTAAAAAAGTGCTGCTTTTTTATTTTTTTTCAATTAAAACTAAATTATAATTCGAATTAAAATCTATAAACTTTAATACAGTCCAAATACAAGCCAAAATCATAAAAATACAAATTATCTATGTGTTGTCTAAAAAAACAACCTAACATGACCCAAATGCAAAGCCAACTTAACAAAAAACACTTTGTGACCCTTTATTTGTAGGTTGGTGAGCCAACCCGACTCACCACGGGTTCAACCCGGGTGAGCCGGATTCTAGGTGGGTTGGGTCAAAAGTCAACCCATATTGAAATTTGTCAAAAGTTTTCAACACAACCTGGCCCGAACCTGTAATGGGTTGGGTTGGCTCGCGAGTTCCAACCCATTTTGACAACTCTAATTTCAATCATTTTATTCTCATATGAGACCAGCCGATGAAGGTGCAAATTATTTTCTATGTACTCCCTAAACCAGTGTTATTCCCTAAATCAGTGTTGTTTTGAACTTTATTTAGTTAAACTCGCAAGCTAGATAAACAATTAATTTATCTAGCTTTTGAACCGAAGCTTTTGAAATTCTCTTGTAAATCCTTTTTGTTTGAATGAAATACTTTATTTTAGGATGTGAGATTCATTATTTAAATTTGTGTAGGAAAATAGAATCTTGGTTTTTCACACAATTATGAGAACTGATCTATGCTACCATAATAATAATAGATTTGACATTTTTAGCATTTAGTTTCTTAAAATAAACGAAATTAAGAATTTATCTTTTGTTTCTATATAAACTTTTATTAGCTTAAAAAAAATGCAACAATTAATATTATTTGCTGGAAATATATGAGTATTTTGTCAAGGGAGACCATTATTTGAAGATGAAGGTGTTTCTGTTGTTGAATTTCCAAAATTTGTTTTACTTTTTTTTTCCTCCTGTTTCTCTGTTCAATGAGTTGATAATTTGTAGAATGTAGATGTTGCTACAAGTTGCAACTGGAAATTAAATTGAATTATTTAACAAATTATTTGTTTTCATAGCAAATTCTAGGTGCTAATTGCTTGTAGTTTATTGTTGATTTTTTTTCTTTTGTAGATTACTAAATTAAATGATATTATTAAATCAATGGGAGGCTAAGTTAAATGATATTATTAAATCAATGGGAGGATACCTAATGTTGGTAACCGGTGAAGGTTTGGGTTGCAAATTAACAAGTATGTCGAGGTTCAAACGTTCGCTACAAACAAATTATTTTTATTTGCAATTTATTTTTTACGGTTATATTAAACAGTTAGAAAATATTTAATTTTTTTAATTTGTGTCAGAAAATTTTAACCGCAACCGTTAATTTTTTAATATTTTGAATGTTTTTTTACACTTCTCCTTTCTCCCTTTCTTAAAGTTTTATCCATTGTATAATTTTTAACTTGTTGCCAAAAACTCCTTTTTAACATTTTTTGGATCTGATAAATGTTAAAAAAAACCACGTTCAATGTCAAAGTGGAAGTGATAGCCATAAGCCAAAACCACCTTCAACGTCGAAGCAAAAATATTGGAGATTCAGTTATGATTCCTTTTTCTCAGAACCATCCTTATGAGCTTTAATTGGTTCCTTTTTATGACCGATGCTTCTCTTAATTTGCGGTTCTGCTTTGTCCCAATTTGAGTTTCAATGGTTTGTTTTGTTTCTCTTTCTCTAAATCTTTAGCAACTTTATAACATTTTTTTTATGTTGATTATGTAGGAAATTAATCTCACAGAGCTTTATGTTTTCCATCATTTACTGTCGGCACAGCCATTTAAATAATATCTTGAAGGTAGAACTTCTTCTTTCCGTTACTCTTTCTCTATTTTTGGAACCCTAAACCTATTGATTATGCTATTAGTTTGCTCTATCCGTGGATTTAATGGAATATTTTTTGTCGTGGTTGAAGGAAAAAGTTGTAGAGAATCGATCTGAAATTGAAATCGAATAAGGTTAAGCTCAAAGAACAGTTACCTCGTTGAAACATTGTTTAGGTATTTAGTTATGTTCTTAGCTTATCTATTTTGGATATTGTATTAGGATTTCTAAAGTTAGAATTCTAAATATATTTCGCATCTTTCTTGGGTTATTATGTTGTAATTCTTCTTTGGCAATTCAATTCTTCTAGTATCTTTGAATGTTGTAAAATATTTCTTTATTGTCTGGTTAGTTTCGGAAGGAAGGTTCCAAATATTGTGTTTTTGATAATGGTCCATTCCATATTGTTAGTTTCTCTTAATTGTTGAGGCATATGTTACAAAAAAATGTTTTCCTCTTATTAATAATATGATCATATGATATGAAATTTCTTATTGGTTTGCAAATTTTTTATGATATTTATTTTATCAGTTAGTGTTCTTACCTTAATATGCAATAACTGAATTGTGGTTTTATGCTCTTTGTTGGATTCTCTATTTTATGCTAAACCTAAAACACGATGGGAAGTAAGTGATGATTTAGAGTGTTGACTCAATCCAAATAAATATCTTTCAAGTTTTATCTATGTGTGTTTCTTTTTTATCAAATTTCTATATTGCGACATGTCTTTGACCTCATTAAGAAACTCAATATTTAAAAATCGTGGGAAAGTTAGATGATATTTTGCAATTATAAGCCTCTTTTTTGTATATATCTGTAGAATCTTTTTTGTATATTCTCTTTGAACTTTCTTCTCTTCTCTCCAATTCAGAATAACCCACTAGTTTTGGACAAACACAAGTGCATCAATGTAGATTTCTCTCCTAAAGGTTAAAAGAGTAAGTATCTCAATGCTTCTCAAACTAAATTTCCACTTTTATTCTTACTTTTACTCTTTGATGCTCCTCATAACTGTAGATACCATGTATTTGTTATTGAGAATTTTGTTATATGTATATAGATATATATTTACCTGCCTAATAATAATTTTTTTATTATGCAGGTAAATATTTGTAAAGAGCATGTTGTCCAAGCTTCTTTCATTGATCATACTTACGTGTAAAGACTTTCACATATATTTAATAATTTAATAAATAAGTGAATAAAGAATAATAGGACTTGGCAAAGTAGAGTATTTTTTTTGTAAAAAATAAGAAAATAAAAAATAATTTTAAATAAAATTGATGAATGAAATATCAGTTAACATATGAATGAAAAACAATTAGTAAATACTTTTAGAATATTAAAAAATATAAAAAATATTTTAAGCATTTTTTATGGTTTTTAATTGTAAAAATATGATATATTTTTTGACGATTTTTAACTGTCAAAATATGATATATTTGGTGACAGTTTTTAATCGTCAAAATACGATATATTTTGTGGCGATTTTTAACCATTAAAATGATATATTTTGTAACGGTTTTTGACTGTCAAAATATGATATATTTTGTGACAGTTTTTAACTGTCAAAATATGATAAAATATCATAAAATAAAAGTAAATTTTGTAGCGGTTTTTAATTGATAGTAATTTCATTTTTCTTTTCTAATTGCAATACCGACGGTTAACTTTTTCTTGTCAAGAACAGTTATTGACATGCGTAATTCTGGCGATTTTTTTAACCGTCAGAAATGTTCATTTGTTTTGTATTGGTTGTCAAGGTAATAATAATACCAAAAAGCATAAACTTATCATGATTAAGAATTAAAGTACAAAAACATTCTTGACTTCTTTTATGTGTATTTTTATCAAATATTGGTGGCTAGCTAAGGAACTTTAGTTATTTTTTACTTGCAGTTCTTAATGCAGGGCAAAGCTGACCATCATTAGCAATTCTCCAAATATATTAGTAGAAGACATGTTTATTACATGTTTTGTTGGAGGGCTGCTAGGTTTGAGTCATTATAATAAATCACAAGTTTTATTAGAGTTGTTAAACGCGCTTTTATTATTTAGTTTGATTTGAACTCATTCTAGATCAATTATTAACTTCGTCGACAATAATGAGTTTTTGGAAATTTTTTTCCAAACTTTTCGTGAATTGAAAAATATGACAATGTAGTATCCTAAATTGAAAAGAACAATTGATCACTTACTAAAGCATAAAGACCTTATCACAATGCAAGTTTTTTTTACTTTTTTTACTTTTCTTTCCTGAATTAAATACATTAAATACATATTATTATATTGACATGTTTATTTGTGATCATAACTATTTTATTATAACAATCCTAATAATTTAATATCCAGAACTTTTATAAAAAATTAATTTGGTTAAAAATTTCTTGAATTTTACAAGTTTTATACTAATGATATTACAACAAATCTCTATAAATCGTTACACATAAGACTCGAGTAGGATCGTCGAACAAAATCATAAAATAATATAAATTATCATTTTTTTTTCGAATTTTCTGTTATTGCACTACATGTATACTTTGGTGAATAATTAAAATTTGCAGCCACAATTTTGTATACACCAAAAACATAATAACATTTAGTATTTTATTTTAATTCTTTTCTTATTTTCATATTTTATTACATTAATTATTTTCATACATGTTATTCACTACTAAAAAAATTCATATTTCTTGTCAATTTTGTTTTGAAATTTTTTTCGTAGGAAATACTTACAAATTTTGTTGTGAATTTTTTTTTCAAGAAATTGTTACCAATTTTCTTGCAAAATATTTTGTATAAAACACTTTTCGCAACAAATTTTGTAGGAAATACTTGCAAATTTTATAATTTTGTAAGAAATGATTACCTACGAAAGAATTACCTACCAATTAAAATTCTTACAAAAAATGGCAAGAAAAAATCTTTTCTTGCAAATTTTTTTAACAAATTTGCAAGAAAAATCTCATGTAATATGAGAATTTCTAATAATGATTTAAAATTTCAAAAGATAAACTCCTTATACTCCTACTTATAATCTCAATTTTAGCTACCTTGCTAACAATACTTAATATAATCAGATTTTATTATTAAAAATATATAATTTTATCTATTATTTATGGATCAATTATAAATTAGTTATTAACATTAGTTATTATTTATCGATATAATTATATCTCCATTATTCAATAATGATTTAACTAGATCCCTATAATTTAGAAATATTTTCAGTTTTTTTATATTTTTAAAATTTTTATGTAAATATTATATATATATAATCATACATAATTATAATACTTGCAAATAATTATATAAATTAGTTTTTTATTTAGATATAATAAAATAATAATTATTTGTATTATTAATAGTATTGTTATTATTATTTATAATATTAGTATTATAATTATTATCATGGGTATAATATTATGGCATGTATTGGTATTAGTATTGATATTATTATTATTATAATAATAATAGTTAGAAATTATTTTTATTACAATAGAATTAGCATTATCATTATTGTTGTTATTATTGTTATTAGTATTATTTGTATTAATATATTATTTTAATTAATTATATATTATTATTATTATTATTATTAATATTTGTAGTTTTAGTAAATTTATTATTATTCTTATTTGTATTATTATAATAATTATTATTATTATTATTATTAGTACTGTTACTATTAGTATTATTACTAATAGTATTAGCATTATTTGTATTATTATTAAACAAATACTTATTCAATGTTCCTACTTTGTTTAAACATTTTATAGGTTTATATTTACATACGATTTTTTTTAAACATCAACATGTTTGAATTTCTTTTATACGAGATTTATAATATACAATATACCTAATTTTAATTTAACAATAGTTTATATATATATATATATATATATAAATTTTATTTTAATATAATATATAATTCAAAAATTTAATTATAAACTTTAATTTTATTTATTTTATTATGTAAAAATATTCATAATTAATTATTTGTCTTTTTCTTATATCATTAAACTTTTTATATAAAAGTTACTCATAATTATTTATTTAAATATAAGAATAAATACATTAATTTTTCAATATAAATTAAAATAAAAAATAAAAAATACATTTTTTTCTCAAATACAATAAAAATTAATTATTTCTCTTAATAAAAAAATTAAAAAAAGAAAAAAACAAAGACCCGTGCAATACGGGTCAAGTACGAGTTAGAATTAAAATGTAACATAATACTAGTTTAATTATATGACACGTGATAAATGAATGCCCTTCACATAAAATATTGATAGTAACTCCTAATTACGCCTTATAATACACTAATCTAATTAGTGATCCTCTAATCCCATGTGATGTCCTAACCGAGTTTTTAATCCCTCCGATTTTAATACTTATATTATTGACGCAGTGAGCTTGACTTGTATGCCGTAAAAAAAAACCAGGTAGATCGAAAAAAAAAATTGTAATACGTATTTAAAAAAATGGTATTTTTATATAAATTTGCAAACACTTTTATACCATATTAAATCATCACGGTTATGATAAATTTACTAATTTATGATAAATGTATCAAGATCATCTTTTTACTTGAAGAATAAGTATTCTTCCAAGGAAAGAAACTATAAATGTTTTACATTCTAATTAAATTACAAATTATTTTGAATGATAGATTAATTAATTTTTACATATGCATATCTTTATATCTTTATATATGTACATGATATTATATTAGTATGTGATAATATTATAATATTATTAAATTAATATATAAAATAAAATTATATTTATTAAAAATAGAATAAAATATATTAAAAAATATAAAGAATAACATTTGACAAACAAAAAGTAAAAAAAAAATAAATATATACGATTTTATAAAAAATTTGTAAAAATAACAATTAATTTTTAAAAATTTAATAAATAATTATATTTTAAAAAGTAAAATTGAAATTTTGAAATATAAATATAAAAGAGATAATTATTTTATGTATTGTTATAGTAATCATCGGATATGAATATATATTCTTTTCATATTATGACATGTCATTAAACTTATATTTTCTTAATTCTCATATTTGCCATTTGAAAGGGTAAAGTTCTATTTTACACACTACCAAGAACCAAGATAAGAATTTCAATTTTGTCCTGTGTGTCCGCTATATATAGTAGTAAATTGCAGAAGGGGAAGCCTACAAGATTTATTTACCAAAATAAGCAACTGGGTTATTGGTTGGTGAAGAGGAGAGAAGTGAAGTGGTGCTGTAATGGCCGCAAGTAAGGAAGAGTTAACCCTTCTGGGAGTTATGGGAAGCCCATTTCTGCACAGGGTTCAGATCGCTCTCAAATTGAAGGGAATAGAATACAAATACGTGGAAGATGATTTGAACAACAAGAGTGATCTTCTCCTCAAGTATAACCCAGTTTACAAAATGATTCCTGTGCTCGTTCACAACGACAACCCAATATCAGAGTCTGTTGTGATTCTTGAGTACATCGATGACGCATGGAAACACAACCCCATCTTGCCTTCAGATCCTTACCAGAGAGCCCAGGCTCGTTTCTGGGCCAAGTTCATCGACGACAAGGTAATAACTCTTAGATCTAAATCTCCTGTCAATTTTTTGTGCCTTCAGTTGGTTGTGATTTGAGAAAAATATTCGATCTGGTTAGTTATAAGTAGTTTGAGATCTGTTTGGAAATATTTACAGTAATCACTGTTTTGTTTAGTTCTAATTGTTTAATCTAATTTGTGAGACCAGTGTGTGGCTCCAGCATGGAAATCTGCCTTCATGGTTGATGAGACAGAGAAAGCAAAAGCTAAAGAAGAGTTATTTGAGGCTCTTGGGTTTCTAGAGAATGAGCTGAAGGGGAGGTTTTTTGGTGGGGATGAGATTGGTTTTGTGGATATTGCTGCAGTGTTCATACCTATTGTTCAAGTGATTGCAGGGTTGCCATTGTTCTCGAGTGAGAAATTTCCGAAGTTATTTCAATGGTGCCAAGACTTTCACAACCATCCACTGGTGAACGAGGTTCTGCCTACTAAAGACCAACTTTCTACCTATTTCAAGGCTCGGGTTCAAAGCCTTGCTCCTAAAAACAAAAATTAGTACATTATAGTTAGATTCAATTCCAAAGAATGTTTATTCAATTCCAAAATATCATTGTTCTTATTTTAATTTCGAGATTGTACTGTACCACGTGAAAGCTACTCGTTTGTTTCTGGTTAGTTTTTGTGGTTATATTTTCCTTTTAAAATGAAGCACGTGATGACTTAGGATTTCCCCATGTCAAAAAAAAAAAAAAAAACCAAATGTTGTTAGCATTTTCGATATTTCAATTCAATCAATAAAATATGTGGGTGAGTAAGTAGTGGTAAATGGTACCCCTTCTACCTTAAAATAATATTTGATCAACAAAAATCACCTCAATCACACATTAAGGTAATTTCAGAATAAAAAAAAAAACTTACTGTTAAAATATGAATTCGCTTTTTTTATTTTTATTCGCTTACATAAAACCGTGCTGGAAAGAATGACTTTGATCATCGCTTTTATTTTATTTAAATTTTATAATTTGAGAACTGTATATTTAGTTTTTTTTTTAATTTAAAGGTGGAATTCTTATGGGAAAAAGTAACTGGTCAACAATTATTAATGTTAATAAATTCACCTAAGAAAGTGTTAAGTGAAAAAGAATTTTTTTGTGAGTTAGCTTCATAAATCATTTATAGGAACTTTCATACCTCTCTAACGTGATATATGTGTAAGAACATAATCATCATAGTTAAATTATTTTATTATAGGTTACACCGTTTAATACAACAATTCAAGCATTGGTTCACTTATCCTTTCATATATTTTATATTTTTTATTTATGTAAATTCAAACTCAAATCATATATTCGTCATACAAATCATATTTATGAAATTACGTCTTTAATAACATAACAAGTCATACACTCAATATCAATTCTATCATTTAAAATCCTATATTTCATTGTAAAAATAATTGCTAATAAAATTCAATTCACCATTCTTCATAACATAATAATATCCAAATATAATAGTTTGACAAAATATAAAAATATTTAGTTAAATATAAATTATTTAAAATCTATCGATTTTTAACTAGCTTCCATTTACTTAGTAGCTACTCTATGTTTAACTCACTTTGGAAGAATTTATTCTATTTAATGTGAGAAATTAATTTTGGTTGATGAAAAAGTTAGAAAAAGTTGCTCATCGTTGGTGTCAATTTTTTATCTATAATTGATTATGAGTGCCTCAAAACAATTTATTAACACATGAATTGATTTTGGGTGTTTCCAAAGTTAAACCAAAAATGCACTAAGCCAACTTTCAAAAAGTTTTGTTTCTAATATATGATGCTCAAATTACACTAATACAAAAGAAGACATTTTTGTCACTTACTTTATGTCTAATAGTAAAAAATTCACCTAAAAAAACAATATAGTAACATTTTTGTATTTAAGTGGAAGCGATTTACATCGAACCATTTATGTTAGACACTATAAAGTTCGATGTAAATTATGTGTTTTACATTGACCAACAAGGGGCCTAATATAAATTTCTTTTTATAAATTAGATTCAGGTTATCCTCCTCATTTCTCATTACACAAAAACACACTCAAAACTCTATTACGAATCCGAGTTTATTCTTGGGTGACAAAATGGTATTAGATAGAGAGTCCATTTCTGACCGAGTCTTATTTTTTTTCGTTATGAGCTTTTTATGGTGCAACTCAGTCATGGCTTTGCTTTGTTGTTGAAGTTTGTTTGTTAAACTTTACATTTTTATTTGTGATAGTGATAGTTAACTGGAGAACTCCGTCATGACTTTGCATGAAAGTTCCTTGTTTGTATATCGTATTTGTCATTGTAAGAATATGTTGTAGTGATAAAAAAGTTAATGTTTTTTTATCTTACTTTCATGACATTTAAAATCAAAATTAAACATCGATCCTCACCTTGGTTTATTTTTACCACCAATAAAAAAACTACAATAAAATGGGTATTTATGAACTTCTTTCAGTTTGGGGTGTTGCGTACCAAATGAAATATATTTGATAAACTTGAAGAAGAGTTACTAAATAGAAAAATCAAATTTAGGATAAAGGTTCAGTCACTCAGGGAGAAAATTTAGTTTTACTAGTTCAAGGGTATTCAGGATTAAGGGTAATATACCTTTGCACTTGTACAATTCAATCTTCTTCTTGTGTGGTCCAACCTCTGTCCTAAGTTTGATTTTTCTATTTACCAACTCTTCTTCAACTTCATTATAATCTTTCATTTGATATGCAACACATTAAACTCAAATAAGTTCAAAAATACTTATTTCATTATAATTTTTTTTATTAATGCAAACTTTTTTACGTCGGACTTGATATAATTTAACGTAAATTGCTTTTTATATTAATTTTGATATAGTTTGACGTAAATTTACATTGCATGTTTTTCATGCGACGTAAACTTTTGTGTCATGCATTAATGTTAGACAAAAAAAATATGTAAAATCCCCAAATAACTATCGTAAAAGACTTTCTATGTGTTAGTGTTTGCTCATAGAAAATTCCGATCATTTAACTAAAGTGTCACTACAACTCTAAACTTCCAAAGATTAACCTTTGCCACTCAAAATCTACATGCAAACACTTCTCTCAAGCATGCAAACCACTCACATATAAACAGTTCAAAAGAAATGAGAAAAAAAATAAAATTACTCCAAACATATATATAATAAAGATGATATGTTATACTATTTGATATCTCCACTAAGGTAAACTCGTAATCTTGAAGAATATATGTTCTAATATAGTATGACGTATGTTTACGTCACGTCGTGTCATGCATTACCACCTAAGATTCATCTTTGCCACTCAAAATCCATATGCAAACCACTCACATATAAACAATTCAAGAGAAATCAATTTTCTTTTTACTCTAAACATAAATATAATGAAGATAATATGTTCTACTATTTGCTATCTCCGAGGTAAACCCATAATATTTAAGAAAAGTTAGGAAAATTGATTTTAGAAAAAAATAACTTTTACAAAACGAAATTTGAATGATTAAATTTTTTATTTATAAACTTTTTAACTTGTCTAATTAAATAAACTTTTTAAATCAAATTACTGAGTTATAAATATTTATTCGTAGAGTAATATTTCACAAATAATTCATTTTTTTCTTTTCTATATATTGTTTATGCGCCCTTATTAATATATGTACTTTAAAATGTTGATCAATTATTTTCTTACAAAAAAATCGCCTATAGTTTTGAAATATAAATATAGAATTTCTGTTTATAAAAACTAAATAAGAAACATTTCATGTAAGTACATAAAAAATTAAACCAAAGTCACCTGTGGTACAAGCTCTAATTAATCTATTAAAAAGAATTAAAATAAAGGAAGTTCTAATAGTTTAGACGATTGTTAATTAAAAAATAAAAATGAAGTAATATTTGGAGGTAAGATTTCCAAATATCCCTTATTCAAACCATTAAACTCAAAAAAAAAAATCCATTGCGTGAATTAAAAAAAAAAAAAAACTGGAATAGTGTTTATTTTCCTTTAGATTTCTAAACGAAAAAAAAAAAGTAATTATCAAATTTTGTTATTACAATCAAAAGAATAACGGAATGTATTTGCAATTAGTAATTTAAACTATTGAAAGAAGTGTTTAATATACTTTACTGAATTTTGTAATGATTGAAACTGTAGATGTTAAATAATTGTTGTAGCTTTACAATAATGATTTTTGGTAAAGCTTCTTCCTTTGAGGTCTTAGTCTTGTTGACATTTTGGCTAATGCAATCAATAAAAAGGAAAAAAAGAAAAATGTGCTCATATAAGTATGTGGTGGATATATGTTTTCATGGATATGGGTATCTTATGAGATAAGGATATGATGCAAAAGCTACAATTATTCTTTGAAGATATTATTTGTGACGTGCCAAATATAATCAAGGTGAAATATAATTGTCATGGTAACCTTGTTTCAAAATAAAAAAATTAGAAATTCGATTCTTAAATTACATATATGAAAAAGTTTTTCTTACAACTTATGAGAGATTACTTTTTTAAATAAACTACTTTTAAACTTTAGATAGAAAATGTCTCGAGTTAAAAAAAAATGCCACATTCGCCCCCATTATTTTTTCAATATTCTTCGTTAATTAAATACCTTTCTAATTTTTAAATAGATTTCCCGACAGCATCTTTTCAAAAAGTAGCTCACGCCGCGTTATTTATTTTCACTTTCTAACTCTCTTCTTTCTCACACCAACCAAATAAATTTAAAAAATACAAATAAAAATTTATAATTGATAATTTTCTTTTATATTTCGTTGGATGGAATTGTGAATCGGTATGGTTCGATATTTGGTTTAAAAGTTAAGAAACAAACCAAATCATTAACTTATTAAAATACTATAGTATTATATTTTTATTTAATAAACCACCAGTCAATATATTTAAATGTAACTTTTAAAATTTACAATTTTGTTTGTATCGTGCTTATATTGAAATTAAATTTCTAACAAATTCGTATCATAGCTATTGTGTTATTTGTAAAATATTATTTTAATAAAAAAAATTCAATTTTATTTAATATTTAAATATATATTATTATGATTATTATTTAAAACATTGAGTATGTTTTAGTCCCTCAAATTATATGTAAAATTGAAATTTGTCTTTCCAAAAAAGTTCATATAAAATTTATTCTTATACTTAATGTGAAATATATCTCTCAAAATTAAAGACGTTAACTTTTAAGAGACGTGTTAAACAACCATATTGACTAGAATAAAATTTCATAACACTTAATAGACATGCATTTGATATGTGTAATTTAATATATATATATATATATATTATTTTTTTTTTCTTTTGCTTTTTCCTTTCCCTCCTTTGTCCCTCTTCTCCTTTCATCCTATCTAAAAAATCTTGAAAACTGTTTCTCATATCCAGAAATACACATAATCACAAACCTGAAAATAACTATAGAACAACCTAAGAATTCCAATTACTAATTGTAAACTACAATCTGAGTTCAAGTTGGATTGGTTTGTGATGGCTCCGATTTGGTGCATGAGCAAGGAGACAATGGCGTAATGTGGGTGAAAAACTCATTGGGTAGTAGTGAGAAGGAGGAATAGCCAGCGAGTTGAGGTATAGGAGGTGTGCGATGGCCCTTATTGACATCGTTGGTGGTCAAGGCGCATTGGAAGCTCACCAGAAGCTGGAAAATGGGGATGTAGATTGAAGAGGATGGGGCTTGGTCTAGTAGAGAGTAAGGAGTGAAGAATGAGGTTTAGTGTGATGAGGGTTGTGGTTGACAACATTGAGGGATCAACATTTAAGGCACTAGAGATGAAGATAAAGAAGGGAAAAGAAGTGAGGAAGAAGAAAGTGAAAGAAAAAAATTATCTTCTAGTCACCATCAAGGGTTATCGAGATTCAAATTATTATCCCACTATTTCTATATCTGAATGATATAACTTGCAACACTTTTACACAACTTTTAAAGTTTATCAAACTTTTTCGCAACAAAGTTCACATTCCAATTCAAAATACTCTCCATATTGGATTTGTTGAAGATAATTCACAAACTTATGTTAGAGATATCCAAGTGTGAGTCTAAGTCCCAGATTTAGTAAAAGTGGGAAAATTGAGCACCAAGGATGAAGACCCATAAACTCATTACCTTAAGGTTTTGAGTTAAAGGTAGTGCTAATCCCTTATATATGTGTTGGCTTATTGGTGTTGTATCTCATAAGTGATCCTCTCTCAAAATATCCATTAGTGGTGTTAGAGCCGATGGTTGGTGTTGTGATCAGCTTAGACAAGCTCTTGTATTGAAAATCTTCCTGACAGGAGGACAAATGTAAGACCCGAGAAAATTAAATAATTATTTATTAAATGCGAGTAGTAGAAGTCTTTATGGCATTTAATGCAGATGGTTATGACGTGGAAAATTACTAGCTCAAATGATTTAGAGTACTTGATTGTGTGAGAGGACTTGTGTTCGAGTCTTATGTGTGCCAATTGTATGTTATTTTAATATGAGTATTATTTTAAAGATTATGTTTGAATGTGATTAGTGATAATGTAATCCTAATTAAGGTAATTTTGGAAGAGAGAGAGAGAGAGAAAGGAGAGGAAGTATTGCATTTTGTGAGGATCATTGGGTAGAGAATTTATAGAGAATTCGTGTTGGTTTGTAAGGGGAGTTGCTTTTGTGTTTTTTCTATCATATGTAATGTACATTGTATTATGTGACCCTAATTGCGTGAGAAATCCCCACTATCTGTGTCATTCTTGTAAGTTTTTGGAGTTTCGTTCAAAAACTACTTGGCGGGCATGGGTATGCCGCCAGGCGACACAACAATTTGAATCCAGATTCTAGGTTCTGTCATGAACTGTCGGGCGACAAGATGGAACCACCAGGTGATGCACGTTGTCTGTCACTATTTTGTTATGTTTCTATGAATTTTATGATATGTTGAACTTCCAGTTATGTTCCTATGTTTGTATGATTGCATAATACTATGATATTCCTACTGTTTGGGGTGTTTGTGATTATAATTGGAATGTGGACATGAAGGGTTCATATTAAGATTAAAGTATTATTATGAATCATGGATTTAGGGATGATTAAGATGCGATTGGAAGTTGGATGATACGTAGAGGATAACATTATGGGGAGGGGGTCTAACAAATCATGTATGAATTATTGTGTTATGTTGCAATTGGTAGCTTGATCAAATTCTGGGAATTTTATGTTCTTCGCAGGTAAGGAAACATGGGATATTACTAGGTGCTGGAGTACCGCCTGACGGCACCCTGCTTGCCGCTAGGCGACAATTGGTTCAGAGGCAGATGTGTGCCATTAGATGGTTAGGTACGAGAGAGGTTATTGGAGCGAATTGGACTAGAGAAATTAGTCAATAAAATTGGAAGAGTTAGTGCACAAGAATTCATTGTGATAGAGTCAATTGGGGAAAATAGGATAGTGTGCTAAGTTGGAAGTGGCTTGGTAATGACTATGGATTCTGTCTTGGGTGGTTCATCAGTTAAAATAAGAAGAAAAGATGTAGAGTACTGATTAAGAAGGGTTGGGATGTTGGACAATCATATTTTAGAGAATTGATATATAAATCATAAATTGTGTAGCATTGATTGGAAGGTATGTGAGAGGAATATGTGATACTGTTACAATGAGAGATAAGCAAATTGTATATTCTGATATACTGGATTGTGTGTCACTTTTGTAAGTTAGATTAAGACATTGGATAATGATAGCAAAATTGGAAGAATTCTATGTCTTGAATAGAGGGAATTGGGAGTGTAAGTTATAGGTAATGAAATCATGCATGGAGTGACAATGCGTTAATAATAAGACCCTAATGGCTGAGAGTACAAGAATACCTTTGGAGGTATTAGAAGATTGTAGGATAATCTAGTTTGGGTGCTAAAACAATAGATGGTACGCTCCTGGTATGGCGCCTGGCGGCACGGATGTGGTCGCCAGGCGATAGGATCACCAAGGGTGTTCCTGCACTGTGTGGCGTCTGGCGGCAAGGTATACTCCGCCAGGCGATAGACCCTGAAACAGTGGGTCTGGGAGAGGCTTGGTGCCTAGCGGCATGGGTGTTCCGCCAGGCGGTCTGCACAGTTTTTTTGCTTGGCGGCACTTAGGCTGCGCCAGATGGTCGTGCTGCAGATATTTGGCTTGCGTGTGTTGCTTGTACGCATTGATGCGATTTGGATTAAGAGATGCAGTGCCATGAGCGGGTAGGTTCATGGATGGTAGTGAACATGTGATGATATGAGCGAAGAGGTTCATATCTAGTTACTCTCGTGTGAGGATATGAGTGGGTAGGTCCGTATGTTCTGTGCTCACACTTGAGAGATGTTGCGTGCGAGGAGGTACATAGCTGGTGGATCACGTGTTTTGGACTATGGGCGGATAGGTCTGTAGAGTAGGACTACGGGCAGGGAGATTCGTAGAGCAGAACTATGAGCGGGGAGGTTCGTAGAAGCAGGATCACGAGCGGGCAGGTTTGTGTGAGCATCACCAATCCTGAATCCAAGGTTAACTATTTGTATGAATTAAAGGTTGTAAAGCCTTGGGGTATTAAGGTCTTGACCAAAAACTAACTAGAATAAAACAAGTGGCTATATTGTTAATTTTATTAAATTAACTGATTATTTATTTTAAGCTCACCCTTTCTGTTTGTGTTTGGCAATGATCGTGTGATTTATCATACGGGAGCAAATGATAATCTAGGTGATGCTGTTGATACGTAGATGTGGAGAGAGGGATATCAGGGAATCTTTCATTTGAGATTTATTTCTTTATGTTTTTATCCTCTTGTAATGGATAATTTGGAACTTGTATCACTTGATTACTCTAGTTTTATTTTAAATTTGGTGTACTGGATTATGTTTTAAATTTTCCCGTGTTTGGGAATAATATAATCATGGCGATTGAATTTCAATTCTTTATTTATTTATTTAAATTAAGTAATTTCCAGTAGGGACGTTACAACAAACAAGCGTGTCTCATTGAGTTGAATGACAATAAAAGAAAGGGGTTCTCATGGTTAAGCTCGAGGAGAAAATGTCAATGTGAAGAGACTCACACTTGAGGGTGAGATTGTTGGGATATCCAAGTGTGAGTCTAAGTCCTACATTAAGTAAAACTGGAAAAGTTGAGCATCATATAAGGATGAAGATCCATAAACCCATAACCTTTAGGTTTTGGAAGGTGATGTCAATTCCTTATGTGTTGGTTGACTCATGTCTCATTAGTGTTGTATCATCCAGGTGATCCTCCTTCGAAAGACTCATCAACTTATAGTATAACTTCATTGAAAATGGGTTCGTTTCTTCCCATCTTAATGTATACATTTCACAGAAGGTCTAAATCTAAGATGATAGAAGTTGAAAAGGGTTAAATATGTTTTTGGTATCTCAATCTATGTGTATACATTTCACACAAGGTCTAAATCTCAATTTGTGACTTCTGTCTCTCTTTACTTCTTTTCTTCCAAGAGTCTTTTTTTAAGGTTTTGCAAGATTAAATCCCTTGAATATCATATTATTAGTGTGTACCAATTTTTTCATCTTTATTTTTTGTTAATATGTTTCTCTTTTCTATTTGTGTTTTTGCTTTTATTCTGATTTGGATTTGTATGAGAATTACAAACACGTTTCTATTTCTCAATTTCGTTTTTCAGTACTTTTCGATTTACGAATTTCAGGAGTTTTTTTTGTATATTTCTTGATGAGTAGCAGGATTTTTCTACAAAACTATTAATTAGATTAGTGTTTAGTAATCTATTGGATAATAGATTAATTTGAGCAAAATTCAAAGTTAAGTTTTAGGTTTAATTATGCCTTTGGTCCCCATTTTAGAGTCAAAATCTCAAAATGGTACCCAAATTTTGAAAAGTCTCAAAATGATCCCATTTTTTGTTGAAACGTCTCACGTTTGCCCTTTCCGTTAAGTCAAGGTTGACGCCGTTAGAGGGAGTGCCACGTGTCAGTTCCTCGATTTTTGAATTTTTTTATTATTATTTTTTGAATTTAAAAAAAAAATAAAAAAATTGCCACGTGTCAAGCTGTCATCGTGCCACGTGGCAGTGACAGAGTGATGTGGCAATGACAGTGACATGTGTCAGTATTATGCCAGGTGTCATTTTCTTAGTCTTAATTTGGTCCCTTTATTTTAATTTGTCTCAATTTAGTCCCATTTTTTGTAAGAATTACTACCGAATTGAGAAGAATTATTACCGAATTGAGAAGAACAATATTTTTTTTTAATTATTTGTATTAATGATTAATCTTAAATAAACTTTGGAGGTTTGTGAAAAATGTTAGAATTGAGAAGGAGAAAGAGACTTCAGACTTCAATATACAACAAGTCTAAGAGTTTACTTTCTCGACAACTAGAATCCAAGTTATATTATTTTAACTCATTCGTTTTATATACTTATCTTGAGTAGTGTTTTATATATTATATTTTTTTATTTCGTATAAATATATATAGATATGTCAATTAGGAAATTTGGACAACCTATTCAAAAATCCAAAAGAAAAGGAGAATTGATGCTTTAACTGCACCACATAAAGGAGCTATCAATAAATTTAGGTTTAATCATACAGAAGGTCCCCATTTTTGTTAAAAAATCTCAATTGAGTCCTTAACTTCTAGCTCGTCCCAATTGGGTCCTACTTTTTGAATTTTTTTTTCAATTTGGTCATTTTCGTTAGGACATCATTGACGACGTTAACTGTGTGTCATGTGTCAAATTAAGGTTCCGTCACATGTCAATTGTTTATGTAAAAAATCTCAATTTGGTCATTATATTTGTTATTTTGTCTCAATTTAGTCTCAATTTATTTTTAAACTGGAGTAATTTCATTCCTTCCAAATTTATACCAAGTTTAACTTTTATATTAATATTATAATTAAATTTTTATTATAATAGATATTTTTAACTAAATTAATTTTATTTAAATTTAAAATTTGCATTGAACTTTATTTAAAATTTTGTTTTAATGATTTTTAGACAACTTCATAAACTCAAATGTAAAATTGTCTAAAAATTTTATAATAATTACATACATTTAAATTTTACATTTGAATTTTGTAACTTATATAAAACTATTTTAAAAATTTACATTTGAATTTATAAAGTTGTTTAGAAATTATTAAAAAAATTAAATAAAGTTCAATGAAAAATTTAAATTTAAATAAACTTAATTGGGTTAAAAATATCTATTATAATAAAAATATAATTATAATATTTATATAGAAATTAAATTTGGCCTCAATTTGGAAGGAATGAAATTACTCCAGTTTACAAAAAAATTAGGACTAAATTGAGATAAAATAACAAATATAGGGACCAAATCGAGATTTTTTACATAAACAATTGGCACATGACAGAACCTTAATTTGACACGTGGAAGTTTTTTTTTTTTTAATTTTATTTAATAAATTAGAAAAAAAAAAAACAATTTGAGAGGTGGCAAAACCCTAGTTTGACACTTGTTAACTGTTTTTAAAAAGAAAAGTTAAACAAAATTTAAACATTACAAAAATTAAAAAAAAAAATCAGAAAAATCACGAGCTAACACATGACACACAATTAACGTCGTCATTGATGCCTTAACGAAAAAGACCAAATTGAAACAAATTTTGAAAAAATAGGACCCAATTGGGATGACTTAGAAGTTAAGGACCCAATTGAGATTTTTTAACGAATTTATAAAAGTGGATAAGAAAAATGAATTATAAAATACAAGTGAGTGTTCTTTGAATGAACAAGATAATAACGTATATGTGAAAGCAACAATAGAGAAAGATAAACATAATTTTGATTCTGAAACTCATGGTAACGAAGAGGAAATTAAGACACTAAGTAGTTGTTCACTTTAGGAGATTTGAGGGAGGGAGAGAAGAAGGAAGAGATGGATTCCTCTATTTTTTAATCCTCTCTTCTATGCGATGATTTGAAGTGGATATCAGAAAGATTACATTTATACCCTCAATTTATTTACTGATTTAATTATGATAATAATGTAAAAATATGTCTTTTGAAATTATGTTTACAAAAATAATTAATATAAAAAATTTAAAACTTTTTATAAACAGGTTTAAAAAGAAATTATTAATTTTAAATTTTAAATTTTTTTATAAATATTTTTTATTAAAATATGTTATTTTAATTTATTCATTTTAATATTTTTTTCTAAAATAAATTTAACTTATTTAATTATGATTTGGAATTACTTTTAAAATCAAGGACAATTTGGTAATATTATTTTTTTTCCCTTAAACTTAATTTTTAATCTATCATATCCATCAAATCACTCACATATTTTCACAAAGTTTAATTCTAAATCCCCTCACCATCACCTTTAAATTTATTAAAATAAACAACACAAACTTCACCCAACATACCATAAATAATGATTATAATCTTGATAGAAATATATATGATCCAAGTCAATGAAAGAAAGGAGTTTATGAAAACTAAAAACAAAAAACTTATTAAAGATTAATAATATATTAAAGATGATTAAACAAATTAACGTTATTATTTATTAAAAATAAAAAGTTGAACCACATTGATTATCATAATTTAATAAATAATTTTATATAAGAAAAGCTTAAAAAATAAATTTTAAATCAAAACATTTTATTTTTTAATTTTGTTTTAGTTGAGCCGTCTCTCTCCGACATATGCAATATTATATTAAAAGTTCCTCTGTTCGTTTTTGCTTGTTCAGATTTTTATTCTCTTTCTTTAAAATGAGAATGCTATTCATAATGGAAATCTTTTCTAATATATGGAATACATGCTTTTCAACCCAGACCTTTTATAATATTTCTCTCTAATAATTTATTTTGTTTTTGTTTATTATTAAAATTGTTTCTTCTAATTACTACTATCATGAATTTTACAGTTTTTAATTTCTTTTTCAAAGAAAATAAAAAGTTAGAAATTAATTAAGCAGGAATGTTCAACGAAGTAGACATACAATGACGAGACCTTAGTTGCGGTCAGAGGGGCCATGGTCTCCAAATATTTTCCTAATATTTATTTATACTTTTATTTTTCTTATATATATAATATATAAAAAATATTTTTAATATATTGTAATATATTTTTATTATTTTAATATACATTACTTATTAATATATAATAATATATTTTTATTGTTTTAAAATATGAGTATTAAAAAAAATATTGTTTAGAAATAAAACTCAAATAACTATTAAATTTAAAAATATGAAGAAATATAAAAATTTATAACAATATATAAAAAATATTTCCTCTTTTATGTTTACAGCTCAAAATTTTAATTTTCACCTTTAAAATATAATTATCTATTTAATTTTTAAAAATTGATCATTATTTTAGAAGCTTTTTACAAAACGGTCTATTTCTACTTTTTTTTTTCTATTTATCAACAGTTATTTTCTCATCTCTTCTGATATATTTCACTTTATTTTTAATAAATATAATTTTATTTTATATACTAACTTAATAACATTATAATATTTTCACCTACTAATATAATATCACGCATATTTAAAAAATGTATACACTATCGCGCATGTGTTTAAGTTAATATTTATAATGATTTTTTTATTTACTTGCCCATTTGAGAAAAATAGTTTAAAAGTTCAATTTAACTGCTTTATCATTGATGTTTTAATTATTTAAATTTAAAGAATTCATTAATCATATTTGAATTATATCAATTTTTGTCAATAATAAAATATACATTTTACTTAAGCTGAATTTTTTTCCTGTGATAATTTTTAGAAATAAGACTTCAAAATAAAACAAAAGATAATTTCATAGACACATATCCGCTACTGTAGACATAGAAGGATAAGTAGTTGCACAATTCGAACTTAACTATGACAACTGTTTCCGCCACACGCTTGTGACGAATGCTATGAGAAAAAAACATTAGTAATGCATTGTGACGAAACATAGGAGTTAGAATACCTGTGTCAGTAGTTTCAAGTACTTGTGTTGTGTCCATGATTTGTTATTTTCATTTACTGAAATTTAACAATTGCCATTTTTTTCAATTTTTGAAGAGCTAATGGATTTTACGTTGTCCGTGTATATACTGTTTAATTAAAGTATTTCATCTAATTATATGTTAATTAAACTTCAAATTTAACTGAAATTATCCATTTGTTAACCAAGATTAAATGTTTTAAACTTCAAAGCCTACTAATTTATAACGTGGAAAACGATAAAACGGGATACAATTAACATGTAACATGGTGGGTGTTGTTACACGTGAACCAGGTCCTACGAATTTCGATTTGTACTTGTTTGTTTGATGGTGCTGGTGATGCAATCGCTTACATCACTTCCATACCATTGACCATGGATCCAGCTTTCTTTTCTTTTGGTTTCTCGATTATTGTCATGCGCCATATTTATTTATTTATTTACCTGTCTACACATTACTTTATGATCAACTATATTATATTCTTGGTTTAGTGAAAAATCACTTTTTTTTTTTTAATTCCGTTAAATTCATGAGTATATAGAAAAATAATTTTACAATATTGTTGCTACTATCTCAACATAAACAGCAAAGAACAAAGTAAATGGTCTATGAAAGTTAATATAGAAAACAAATAAATTATGCAACAAAAATGTATCTAGAAAACAAATTATGTCGAAATATTATGGTATGGGAAACATTTATAGAATATTTATAAGTATATTTCACTAATATTCTCTCAAGTCGGAAGAGGAAGACTTCAAATTTCCAACTTATCAATAAGTAAAGAAAAAACTATTGTTTATCCTATTATAGCTAATGTACGAAATAAATAAACTATTCTATAAAAAAATAAATAAAATAGATTATATTAATCAAGCATTATTTTTCTATTACTTAATTGGTTAGCAACTCTTTCCCACTTTCTTGCTAGCTTAGCTCGAATATTTTATAGTATTGAACTAATTTCCTGGTTCTATAAAAGCCCATAGAAGCCTAAGGAATATGATACCAAGCTAAGTGTTTGAAAGTGATTATTGCAAGTGTTTGGAATTGAAGTGCTGCAATGGGTTCAAGTCAGGAAGAGGTGACCCTTCTGGGATTCGTTGGAAGCCCATTTGTTTGCAGGGTGAAGATAGCCCTAAAGTTGAAGGGCGTTGAATACAAATACGTGGAAGAAAATTTGGGCATCAAGAGTGAACAACTTCTGAAATACAACCCAGTTCACAAGAAGGTTCCAGTGTTTGTTCATGGTGACAAACCCCTTGCAGAGTCTCTTGTGATTGTTGAATACATCGATGAGACATGGAAGAACAATCCCATCTTGCCTTCCGATCCTTACCAGAGAGCCTTGGCTCGTTTCTGGTCTAAATTCATTGATGACAAGGTAACCCATCTTTTCCACTTTTCTTTCATGACATGTTAATTTGTGGGATTGTGAATTTGAGTTACTCTGAGTTCATTAAGTTAATTTAAAGTGCCTTAAATTATTGTGATTTATGCAACGGTGACTAATAAATAGTGTGATTTATGAAATCAGATTGTGGGTGTTTCATGGAAATCTGTTTTCACGGTTGATGAGAAAGAGCGTGAGAAGAATGTTGCAGAAACATATGAGGGTCTGCAGTTTCTTGAGAATGAGATAAAGGAGAAGAAGTTCTTTGGAGGAGAGGAGCTTGGGTTGGTGGATATTGCTGCTGTCTATGTTGCATATTGGATCCCTTTGGTTCAAGAAATAGCAGGGTTAGAGTTATTGACAACTGAGAAATTTCCTAATCTCTACAGGTGGACCCAAGAATTTGTGAACCATCCAATTGTCAAAGAAAGTCTTCCCCCCAGAGACCCGGTTTTTGCCTTTTTTAAAGGACGTTATGAAGCCCTTTTGGCTTCAAAATAGATCATGATGTTGTGAGAGATTTAGAATTTCTAAGGAAAATAATGTGGACTACTTGTGATTGATCTATTACTGTTAGTTAGGATTTGATTTCAAAGTTATGGTTGAAGTTGAAATCTAGGATTTCTTCATGTCAAACAAATAACCAGGGATTGTTTACTATTTCAATCAATAAATTATGCAGCATCTTGTGTTTCTTGAAGCTATTGTTCCTGAGACATGAATATTGGAACGAATTGCATGTTTGGTTTTGAAAAACACAGATTCAATGTCTGATATTGACTAGCCAGTTAACATTCAATGGAAATAAGGACCAACAAGATTAAGTTAGCCTTCATTATTTTGTAAAATTAAAGATATGCACCAGAAAGTGAGTTTCGTTGCAGAAGAAGCTCTTCAAATATGAAGTAGTTAACTCCATAGTTCTACCAAAGATTTCATGCATGGCTATTCTCTACTAAACACTTTATTTATGACTAGAAAGAATTGTGGTTATGTTGGCACGAACAAATGAATCATGTCACTTCAACTTGTGCTCCTTATAAAGACTTCTTTATGAAGTTATGTTGGAGTGATCTCTTGTGATTTCAAAACTAGCCTCCCTATTCACCTGCATAACTTATCTTCCTGGCTATTTCATAATAAATGCACATACTTTTAATCATTCAAAGTAATTTATTTTTAGAACGTACTTAACGAAATATGTCAAAACGAAGAAAAAAATTATGGCCACATAAACTATTAAACTAGGAGCATTTATTCTTAAAAATGCTAAGAAATATAATTTAGTAACTTCTTATCTTATATTACATAATTAAATTTGTATATATTTCTTTTCCTTTATACACTGGTCTTGTAATGAAAAAAAGCGTCGTTCTTCACCATTAAAAACCCTTCATCTTCTAATTTATAGAAATTCATGAAGAAAAACCTTTCAAAATAGTTATCAATTGTGGATAAGGCAGTTGCTTTCGGCACCATTCCAATTTCTCCCTGCACCGGCACATGATTTGAAATTTCAGTTTTGCCCCTCCATTTTTTATTTCAAATTTCAGTTTGAACTATATTCCGGATTTGTGTTTGTAGAAGGCTATTTTGTACAATATGGAAGTATATGTTGAATTTGTTATTCCGGAAGTTAAACAAAAAATTGTTACTTTAGTGACGTTTAGGAGTAACGAGTGATTAAGGTTGTCTCTGGTGGTGCCAATGCAGTGGCAGAAATGTAAGGAGAGATGGAAGAGAAAGAAGATATGAAAGAAAAATGAAGAAACGGAGACAGAGGTGGAGAACCGCAATGGTGAGGGACCG
>Ga0214544_1005315_pt1 | contig 25033 bp, 11 predicted proteins | sample CNSS3metaG_FD_160074 | JGI IMG/M metagenome (GOLD analysis project Ga0214544, IMG submission 160074) | Root nodule microbial communities from cowpea collected in UCLA plant growth center, Los Angeles, California, USA - CNSS3 | ecosystem: Host-associated > Plants > Roots > Nodule | place: USA... | reverse complement strand
TCCCAAATAAATATATATATATATATATATATATATATATATATATATATATATATATATATATATATATATATACTGCTTTAAAATACAGTTTTTAATATACTTTTTGGTCTTCTTGGTAGGTTAGTAGCATTACATATGTAGACTTGCCTGTTTTCACAGGCTTTACTTATGCCCGAACGGAACTTGCTGCTCAAAGTAGTGACACGTTGTTAGCTAGTCAAGGCCATCAATTTTTAAGAAAGGTATTCATCTAAATTTTATTTCTTTATTTCAAAATACTTTATTTTTCTTTTGTTTTTAGCTGTGTTTGCATCTACATTTGTTAGTCAATGACATGCTTATTTTTTGTAGTGGTTAATTGATCATCCAAATTTTTTGTCAAATGAAGTTTACATTGCTGGTGACTCATATGCTGGCATTCCACTTCCAGCAATTGTTCAAGAAATTGCACAAGGTAAAAAGTTTCGAAATGATTAAAAAAAAATAGAACCACATATTAACAATCATTAGACCGTTACAGTTGGTGAGGGCTGGAATGTAAATCATATCATCACCTTAATTCCTATAGTTTCGTTGAAAGTATATCTATTAGCAAATTTCATTACTTTCAGGAAATGAAAAGGGGTTTCAACCAAGTATAAATCTCCAGGTTAGCATTTTAAAGTATTGTTTTATGCTATATGTTTTAAATTAAAGTTTTAATGTAAGTGCGTTCATAATTAATGAAAAGAAAATGTATGTATTTTGTATGGAGTTGTTGAATAATTAAATAATGATTATTTTAGAAATCAAAATAATTAGTTACTACATTAACTAAGTTCAGAGTTTAAATTGATATCTAATACTAGTTACCAATATTTTAGCTATTCACTATTATTGATTTTAAATTATCTATAATTTAAAATTACAGATTAATTTAAACACTAATTTCTTAGTAATTAAAACTTGGATAAGTAATTAGAATTAATTTAAATTTTTAATTCACAAACCAATTATAATTTTTTATTTATAGAAACTATTTTAGATATTAATAGTTTAATTTATAAAATGGTATTTATGTTAGTTAATACAGTGATTAATTATGTTTTGTATCTAAAATGGATTTCTATTTGATAATTTTTTTAGTGTCATGAGAAAGTTAAGAACTTATCTCAATTACAATTAACTAGGAAAATTTAAACTTAAATGAAGATTCAAATGATAAAGATTCAAACTTAAATTTACAATATCTTCATAATCAACAATAAAGATATAAAAAATATTAAAAAGAATGACTTTAGAAAGAAAACACTTTCATTATAAAAGCGGTAGTATGTTTTTTCCTTATGTAATAAACGATGTTTTCAAATGATAAATTCAATCATTCTTTAACAAGAATATCTATTTAAATATTATTTAATATACTGATATTTGAATTTAAGTGTCTATCATAATTTAACATTAATTTTAGTATAATATTTTTTTAAAATACTATAAGACAAAGAACTTAAAATATTAAAATACACAATGTAAAATATCTTTATTACAATTAAATATCTATATTAAAATTACCATGATTAATGGTAGAATATTTTGAATAGTCACATATTACGAGAAAGTTTTAATTTTAACTTTAGTGATCACAAAAATAAACCAAATTCAATAAGTCAAAGTTTGCTTGGAAGAGACACATCATTTCAAAAGAAAAATATACTATATCTGGTAGTTACAAAAGTGGAGAAATAAATTAAAACAACTTTTTTTCTCACTCTGAGATTACTGGAATATGACAATTTACTTAAATGAAACAAGTTTGAGATTAAAATAAACAATTCATAGAATCAATAATATTAGGACAACAAATGTTATAAAAAAATGAATGACAAAAAGCATGGGTTAACTCAAGTATAATGTTATCCATAAAGAGAAAATATCGGTAAAAAGAAATTAATATTACTCCATTTTTATATAATATGTCAAATCAACTAAATGTAACGAAGAATCTCCAAATCTTATCAATGTCAATATTTTTAAGAAAGTACAAATTTTGAACATTTTTGTTTGTTTATATATATATATTCTTATTAACTTATTTTTTATAATAACAAAATTCTATGCACGACCTATTTAATATGGTATTCTTTGTGGTAATATAATAAAATGCAACATGAAGAAGCTCGAAATAAGATTCTTAGCAAAAGCTAGAAATATAATAGCATAACAAATGAAAAACCTTTTTGTTTAGATTGTAATAATAAAAGTTGACATCAAATGAATTTTTATATAACAACTCTTTTACTAATAATGAAGTGTTTTTTCTTTAGGGATACATTTTGGGGAATCCAATAACAACGAGAACGGAGCCAAATTATGCAATCCCCTTTGCTCATGGAATGGCACTTATTTCTGATGAATTATATGAGGTGATTTTATTTTATTTTAATTCATGAATTTCTATTTTTAAGGATTTTATTTAATAAACAAAAAAAAAATCAAAGACTAAGGAAGTCTCTTAATTTATGAATAGTCATTACAAAAGAATTGTAAAGGAAACTTCATCGATGTGGACTCCGAAAATATATTATGCTACAGAGATATGGAATCATTCAATAAGGTATGCATTCCCTATTTTTTCTTCTCCTTATTTTCTTATGAAATTTTGGTGACTAGAATTTCTAGTGAAATAATAAGAAACCATAAGGTCAATTGTTATTTTTGTTAGAATTTTAAGAGAAACAAAAAAGGTAGTTGTTATGTTAGACATCTTTAGTTGAGTGAGTAGTAATTTAGGAGATATAAGTTATAGAGGGTAATTTTGGAAATAATGAATAATGTGGAGGTGTATATATTGATCTTTCATGTATGTTACACTAAGTGGTTTTTCCTATTTATATGCTTCAACCACTAATTCTACAATTTTCTAGATGATTCTAGATTTCCTTAACTTTTATAATTATCTTATTGTTACAATTTTTGATTTTATATATTACTTGTGTTTCCAGCATAATTTCAAGTATATATCTTAGTTGTTTAAATTGACATTGGGTCTTGGTGAATATGTTTTCAACTTGATCTTTTATCGTGTAGTACTCAAGTTGAATTTGCATGTTTGGTTATACCTCTTTGATGAAGTGATATTTAATAAGTATGTGATTTATTTCTTCATGATGGAATGAATTATTTTTCATTGTCATAGTTGGCCTCTTATCACAATATATTATAGTAAATTCATCTGGTTGTTCTTCCATTTCATCAAGTATATTCTTCTACGTCTTGTTGCTTCACTTGTAGTTTTTACAGTTGTCATGTATCTACTTCAGTTGTTGATATTTTTTTATCCCTATGAAAAAAAATCCCAATCCAAGTGAGAAGCTATAACTTGAACTAATATTCATGTTAACCAATTACTATTAGTGTAACCATTATCATGATGCATCAACTTCTTGTGCTCCATCATCGTTTTGCATCTTTTCATTTGTCACTAGTGGAGTAACAACAATTTTTCACCATACATCTTAAACTACTTTAGGGAAGTCTTAATATATTTCTTTTGAGAGGTAAAGATTTCTTCTTTTTATTGTCTTACCTCTCTATGTCGAGGAAGTAATTCAACTAGCCAAGGTCGATCATCTTAAATGTTTTCATCATTTTTTCATCATTTCCTTGATCCACTTTTCTTGCTTTGTTGCTTCTTGATAACATTTTGGCTCAAGCAATGCCATATTTTTTTATATGTATTCACTAAGGGATCATATTCATTTAGAACTAGGTGAAGAATCTAGTTGTGTTGGTAAAGGAGGTGTAACAATATCTTCCATCTATCCTTAAAGTTCATCTTGAGGTTTGTACTAGATCAGGAAATTTGTATGGTAAACCTCTCTTCATGTCTAATAACTTCAAAATTTAGGTGTTAGACATGACCAAATGTTGATGACAAATTATGAATCATCAACTTTGACTTTCATGAAAATATCAACAAAAGCTTATGTTTCTTTTCTCCATTTTAACTTCACCTATCCCTCATCTTCTATTATCATATCTTACACATGTATCTTCATTAAAGCGAAAAGTGTACGATTTCTCCATCATTGGATAATGCTCAAGAGATTATTTCTCCATCAATCACTTCTTTTTTGTAAAAATAAAAGATTTTTAAGTATTTATGGTTATTTTTCTTCAACTCGTTCCTCTAAGTAGTTATTAGTGTAAAAATATTTGTATTAGTAATGAAACCATGTTCAATAATCTCCCATAAGTTTGAGAACAAAAAATGTCTCCATTTAATGTTTTAATAAATATAATTTTTGAGTAAAAATATCAACAGGTATCGATGAAGGAAAATTTGTATTGATCATGGTTAAGGAAACATTTTGAAAATACTATGAAACATTAGGAATTTTGAGGTAGTTGGGCAAGATACCTATATCCTATTAGTGACCAAATGGAACTTTGGTACCATACTTAGAATTTTCGAGGAAATAGAAAAGGCAAATTGTTTTGTTATGATAATTTAAGTGATTGTTTCAGTAACAATTTACTAAATGTAGGATATAGGTAGCAACTTCAAATATTGAAGTATGGAGAAATTTATATTACTTTTCACATCTTTTACTATTTTATGTATGATGGATGAGTCACTTTTACATTTTTCAAGATTATGTTAGGTTTTCTTAACTTTCAAAACTATCTAGACATATAGTTGCAATTTCTAAATTTATCTTTTACTTATGGTTTGAGTAGAATCTATGTTTCTAAATTTTTGTTTTCTTGTAAATCTTAGAAAATTGTATCCAATTTAACAATTCCACTGCCACAGCTTGTATCAAGAATTTCTATCTACAATATTTTGGAGCCATGGTGTGAGAGTGATCATATCGTATCTCCTTTGAGAAGATCCTTAATTGAGAAATTTCCTAGAAAGCATTTCTTGAAAACTGATCTCAAATTGCCAGCCGTAACATGTCTGGTAGTGTCCATGCCTTCATTGAATGATAAATGTTCTCTAATTATTGTTTCTTTTCTATGTATTTACACACTGATGTTTGCTTCCTTTCCACCATTAGACTTATACGGAATTCTTATCTGCTTATTGGGCAAATGATGATAATGTTCAAACTGCACTTCATATTCACAAGGTGATTTCATAGTGGTTTTCCTTTACACACTTTGTTAGCACCTAACAATGCTACATTATAAAAAAATTACAAATGCATATGTTGCAGGGAAGTATAGGAACATGGATTCGTTGTCATCGTGATTCACGTTTCAAGTACGATATCTTAAGTAGTGTTGAATATCACGCAAATCTTAGTAGAAATGGCTATCGTTCACTAATATACAGGTCAATGTTCCTTCTCTACGCTCTTATGTATTGCATAAGGTAAGACTATACAATAAATTAACTATAACTCAAATTTCTTATGATAAATAATAGTGGCGATCATGACATGGCATCTCCTTTCTTGGGAACTCAAGAATGGATAAGATCTTTAAACTACTCTATTGTTGACGATTGGAGGCCATGGAATTCAAATGGCCAAGTTGCAGGGTAGTTTGCTAACTTTATCTTTTTCTTACAATAATTTGAACCTTGTCTATTAGGTTGTTGTCTTCCAACAATATCCTATAGACCAAGAATGTGGGCGATATTCCACTAATGTAGTTATACGTAACCATGCTTAATTTATATTAAAAAAAATTGAGTTATACACTTAATGTTTGTGTTTCCTACATGTAGATACACAAGGACTTACTCTAATCGCATGACATTTACAACTGTGAAGGCAAGTATCTCATTCTCTTTCACACAAATAATGTAGTATAACTTAGTTTTAATATTAAATTTATCATATCTTATTTGATCTAGGTAACTTTCAATGGTACACTCATATAAATAATATAATATAGTTGAATTTGATCTTAAATTTATTATATCTTATTTGAGCTAGGTAATTTTGAATGGTTAAGTCCACTTGTCATTGATAGTCATTGATACAAACATCTTACCCCAATTTCAGTACGAAGTTCTAATTCATTATTACATGTGTTGACAAACAAGTGTCTAGAAAAAGACTTTTGTATACTATAACTTGTTGTGTTTTACAATGAGCAGTACATGGTCAATTTATACGCCTTTAGACAGGTCCTTCAACTACATGCATTCAATACAACCACTACCTAAACTATAATCAATGAACTCCCAGTGCATTCCACAATCATTACTAGATGCACTCTTGACCTCTGCACTTTCTAAGACACTTCTACTAAAACCATTAAATGCAACTACTAACATTTAAGTTTACACAATAAACCCCCATAAACTTAAATGTTTTTCTTATCCTTCATTCCAAGCATCCTCTTGTTATTCTCGAACAGAATGGTTAGTAGTGGCTTCATGGACATATTTACAACTTGTTCTCGGCTTGCGATATCTCTAATTCCACATTTCCTTCTTTTACTTGTTCTCCGATGAAGTGAAATCGAACATCAATATGCTTGCTTCTCTCATGATTGACCGGGTTTTTCACCAATTCAATGGCCTACTTGTTATCAACTTGAATGACAATCCCCTTTTCTTACTTCATCTCTAGTTTGCTTAGAAGGTTCTAAGGTAAATTGTATGGCAAACTCTCTAGGATGTTGCAACGTGCTCGACTTCATAAGTTGACAATGTTAAAATGGTTTATTTCTTCGAAAGGCAGGTGAACACTTTGTTTCCCATGAAGAATATATATCCAGAGGTGCTTTTCCGATCATCAACATCTCCATACCAATCATTGTCCAAGTAACTAACTAGTTAGTAATTATCTGTCCTAGTATACATTAGGCCAAAAGACATTATTCCTCTCACATACCTTAAAATTCGCTTTAGTGCCTTCCAATGACTATACCTCGATTCCTTCATATATCGACTTGTTATTCTAACACTTAGCATTAAATATGGTCTAGTATTTGTAAGATACATGAGACTTCAAATCAGACTTCAGTATTTGCTCACATCAACTAGGTCTCTATTTGCATACTTAGAAAGTTTTGTACCAAATTCCATAGGGGTGGAAACCGGGTTACAACTTATCATCTTAAACTTCTTAAAGACCTCCACATCATACCTTTCCTGGGACATAAAGATGCCTGCCTCTCCTTGAACAAGTTTCAAACCAAGAAAATACTTCATAAGTCCCCAGCCATTCATCTTTAACTCCTTCTTCATCACTTTTTTAAAACCTTCAATTAGCTAGAGCATGTTCATAAGGACTCTACTTATACCCATTCTTTTTGTAAGTGTCAATTCTTTCATTCCATGCTCGTAGAGCTTGCTTCAAACAATAAAGTGGCTTATTCAATCTCAACATTTTCTTCTCTTTGCCTCTTCGCATGTATCTGAATGGTTGCTCTATGTATATACTTCCTCCTCCAAGACTCCATCTAGAAATGCTGACTTCACATCCATTTGCAAGATCGTCCATCTATGTTAAGATATTAAGAAAATCAGCAGTCTAATTGTTTTCGTCCTTGTCACTAGGGCGAATACTTCGTCATAGTCTATCCCTTCCTTCTATTCGTATCCCTTCACTAAGAATCGAGCTTTATATCACTCAACTTCTCCTTCCACATTCGTCTTCTTCTTGTACACCCACTTTATGCCAATAGACTAAGCTCCTTTAGGAAAATTGGTTAGCTCCCATGTGTTGTTGCGTTCAATTGCCCCAATATCCTCATCCATTGCCTTTTGCCACTTCTTGTCTTGCACGACCTTCTCAAAGCTCATGTCTTATGAATATGCTAAGAAACATACAATGTGCACTCCGTTAGTGGAGTTGTATATGTCTTGCAAACTTCTTGCTATAGGTGTTTGAGGTTCATCCTTTTCATCAAAAATTTCATGATATCTCACGGTAGGTGGTGTATCAACTTTCGAGCTTCTACTTCTAGTAGACTCCTCCTCCGAGATGTTCTAGTTTCACTCACTCTCTTAATCAGTTTGAACATCTCGGTTCATCATGAACTTCTTTGTTATTGGGTTGAACAACCTGTACGCTTTAGTTTTTTCATTATACCCAATAAACACATACTTCTTGCTCTTATGTTCAAGGTTGGTCCTTTGTTAAGTTGGAACACGGACATAAGCAATGCTCCTAAACACTTTAAGATAAGACACATCTGACTTCCTCCTACTCAAGACTTATTGTGGTGTCTTGTTGTTTAACTTACCATGTTGGCACCTAATTTGCACATAGATGACACATTGTGTAACATCTCGGCGGATGTTACGAATTTTAATAAAATAAAACAGAAATAATAAATAATCCTCATTTATTATATTGTCCTTTCCCAAAACGCAGGAAAATTAAACATTTATTTCATCGTAAAATAACTCAAATCCATACTTTATAAAACTCAAATACAATATCCAAAACATAAAAATCAATGAGTTCGAGCTCCCCGAACTTGGATTCCTTGCTTAAAATTGACAATTCAAGAGTTCTTTTGTGATCTCCAATAGCCTCCCCTTGCCTCTCCAATCAATAGCTCTCAATCCCTTCTGCAATGCAACTCTAGTGCTCTAGAAATCTTCTGCCCAAGACCCACCCAAAAATGCAGTGTTTTACTCTCCTCCAATTCCCTTCTTTCTCACCATTACTACCCCTTAATTACCTTCTACTCCACAAAATCGAAATTGATTAACAAAAATGATTAATGGCTATTCAATAACCATTAATCAATGGTTTCTCAACCCTCTTATCTATCCTCTAAGACGGGCAGGGTTTCTCTATTCCTTCACATTCATGCCAAAATGAAATTTGGCAAAAAGGAAAGTTATTTTGCGTAGGCCAAGGTTCGATGACACAACCATTCAATTTCCAAAGTAAGTGCACAACCAATTCCACCAATTTATGTTTTGTGATGATTCCTATAAATCTAGGATTATATTATCACTCATCATGATTCAACATTTTATCAAAATAAAACAATTAAAATAACAAAAAAATTTGCATACACAAGACTCAAACCCAAGTCCTCTCAACACAATCAAGTACTCTCAAACATTTGAGCTAGCACTATTCAATGTCATATAAGCTAGCATTAATTGCCATAAAGGCTCCCACTACCCGCATGTATTAATTAATTAATTAATTATTTAATTAATTAATTTTCTCGGGTCTTACACATTACGTTGCTTCTGCCCCTAACTCCTTAAGCATGTTCTCTCTTCTCAACATTGTTCGAACCATATCAAGGATGGTTTGATTCTTCCTTTCAATAACTCCATTTTGTTGGGACTAGTATGGTGCTGTTAGAAATCTCTTTATCCATCGTTCCTCAGAATACTTCATAAGCTTAGATGAAATGAATTTGCCTCCTCGGTCAGACCTAAAGAATTTGATACGCATGTCCATCTCTTTCTAAATCATTGCTTTGAACATTTAAACACTTCGAACAACTAAGATTTCTCCTTGAAAAAATGCACTCAGGCTTTTCTTAAAAAATCATTTATGAAGGAAATAAAATACCTTTTCCCACTGAAAGACTCAACAGTAATCGGTCCACAAAGATTTTTTTGAACCAATCCAAGTTGTTCCTTTGTGTGGTACTCGACAGTCCCTGGTATGAGGTCCTCAGATGTTTCCCGAGCACGCATTCCTCATAAAACATTTTTTATAAACTTCATACTTGGGAGTACCCACACCATCCCTTTCTTAACCAACTCGGTTAGCCCACCAAAATGCAAATGGCCAAACTGAAAATGCCACATCATAGCTTCTTCCCCATGTCAAGTTTCAAGCACAGCTCTTCAACTATCTTCAAGTCCAGCTTGTACATCTTGTTCTTCTTCATTTCAACTTGGGCAATCAAACGATTCGACTTGTCCTTCAAGTATAGTACTCGGTCTTTCATCATAACTGAGTAGCCTTTCTCAATAAGTTGGCTCATGCTCAATATGTTGCTCTTGAGATCGGGTACATAGAACACATATCTAATTTCTCCAATTAGGCTATTCTTCTGTAGGTACTAGATTGTACCTTAGGCTTTTATCGTTACCTTGGATGCATCTCAAACGTTACGTGTCTAGCCTCAACTTTAGTGAGCTCCTTAAAAATATTTTCATCCCTAAACATGTGACTACTTACTCTTGTATCAAAGTACCAAAGCATGTTTTCAAAACAACTCGGACTTGGCTCGAAACCCGAACTCCTCAACATCATCAATGCCCCCTCTTCCTTAGTGTCCTTAGAGAGGAAGTTTGTTCCCTTCTTGCTCTTAGATCGAAAGTCCTTTATGAAATGTTTGACCTTCCCACAATTATAATATTTGATTCATGAGTTGCAATCCTTAGCAAAATGACTGTACTTTCGACATTTGAAGCATTCAAATCCTGAGTTGCTTGACTGACTTCCGTGGCATCTACCTTCACGACCTCTAGCTCGGTACAACACATACAAATTTGTTTTATCTTTTACCAGCACTGCTCTCAATGTAGCAAGCTAGGAAATCATCTGTTCTTCAATATCCTCTGGTTCTTGGTGCCCATTTTCGAACACATCCCATACTTCCTAGGAACCAAAGAGAGCCTTCATCTGTAGACTTCAGTTATCATAACTGACGCCTTTCGATAAGTTTAGTAAGGAGATGTTGTTAGCTAAGTTGGCCATCACGATCAAAGACTCTAACTCTCAAAGACTCTCTCTAACTCACTAAGGCACTCAGGCTCTCAAGCTTTGATGCCAATTTGTTGACAAACAAGTTTATGGAAAAACACTTTTGTATATTATAACTTGTTGTGTTTTACAATGAGCAGTACATGGTCTACTTATAAGCCTCTAGACATAGCCCTTCAACTACGTGCATTCAATAACCTCTACTTAAACCATAATTAATGAACTATAGTTCATGTGACAATCATTACAAGATACACTCCTGACCGTTGCACTTTTTAGGACACTTCTACCAACACCATTAAATGCAACTACTAGCATAAAGTTTATCCAACAACATGCACTTGAGAATGATGTAAATTTTTGTGTGTAAATTTTTTCTAGTTTAATGTTCTATTATTTTTTGCTTTGATAATTTCAGGCTGCAGGCCACACAGCTCCATTGTACAAACCCGAAGAATGTTTTGACATGCTCAGTAGATGGATATCTAAGAAGGCGTTATAGGAAAACATTAAGGCCATTTGTTATCATGCCAAGTATCAAATTTACCCTTTTCCTAATAAATGTGTTTATGAATCCAAAAATAATTTTATACCTTCTAATATAAAAGGAGGGATTCAATAGTTCTTTTATGTAATGTTTTTATTTTGAATAATCACATGAAATAATATCATATTTCTTTCTATTATTCTATTTAGTTACGAGTTAATTATAAATAAGTATTTATGTAAAATCGAGATGAGTTGATAGGCAATTTTTATTGGTAAATAACCTAATAAATGTATGTCATTAAATAAAAGTTATTATTCATTAAATATATTAACTTTTATTTCATGATCTAATTAAAAAACTTTGTTTGAATTAAGATTAATTATAATATATATTTAATGAATAATCATGTGAATACTAAGTTTGCTACTTCTTATTTTTTACATCTCGATATTTTTACATCTCAATATAAATACAACTCAATAATGTATTATAATTTAAATTTAATTTGTATTTTGGTTTTAACATTTTTTCAAAATTTATTCAATGTGATTTTTTAATTTTTTTTTCTCTTCAATTCGGTCTTGATTTTATTTAAAAGAATTCAATGTAATTCCTTCTGTTAATTTGACATTAACACCATTTGGAAGGTGTTGATATACTACAAAAAAAATAAACATTTGTGACGGTTAAAATTACAAGTTGTAGCGGTTAAAAACCGTTACAAATAAAATTTCTGACGGTTTAAAAAATCATTAAAATTACATATTTCAAAAACGGTTTGTGACAAAAAAATCTAACCGCTGATATTACTATCAAAAAAGAATAAACATTACTAGTAGTTAAAAATCGCTACAAAATTTATCTTTATTTTTTTATATTTTATAATATTTTGACGGTTGAAAACTGCCACAAAATATATCATATTTTAACGGTTAAAAATCAACACAAAATATATCATTTTTTGACAATTAAAAACCGCTACAAAAAATATCGTATTTTAACAGTTAAAAATCACTACAAAATATATTATATTTTAACGGTTAAAAATCGCCACAAAATATAGATTTTGTCAATTAAAACTGTCAAAAAGGTAGTAGGTCTCTATTTTCATTAAATTTCTCAATCTTTTTCATTATTTGATTAATTTCCAAGATTACTAAGTCTTTGTAATTTCCAAAATTTTGTAACCAAAATTCTAAATCTTATTTCAAATGAAATTCAATCAAATATATAATTAAGGCAAAAAAAGAGAAGTATCATTACACTTACATCAACAAGATTTCAAGAAAAAGTCAAATATATAATTAAGGCAAAAAAAGAGAAGTATCATTACACTTACATCAACAAGATTTCAAGAAAAAGAATGTAAACATATGTTATAATGTATTACAACCCAAAATAGACATACCAAATGTCATTCTTTTACCATCATAGGTTTATCAAAATTCATCACTAAACAACATGATGACCCTTGTCTGCATCATATTGTGGATCAAACTCCATTGATGAATTTGTCATCTGTCATCAATTTAAGATAATTCAGTTCTTGTCAGAATGTAAAAGTACAAGTAGGAAGCCAGATATAGACGACAATGCCATGACTCATAGTTCATGCAGGTATATCATTGCCATAACATCTTTGCACTAAGCTAAACTTGACGAATTCCAAACAACAAAATCATATAAATTGTCCTTGTTTGTTTATAAATTAAAAGTGCTTCTTTCATTAGGGAGATAAGAAAGTCAATATAAAAATAATTTACTGAAACATTAGTAATATACTTTCTAATACTCTTTGAAACATATTATTCACTATTAGATGAAATTTGTTGAAACAATGAGTCTTACTCCACCAACAGTAATGAGTCTCATTGGTGATTTCTTAGTTTCCTATATGCTTTCAAGCAACAACCTAGCATTAACTTTCTCACCCATTCATTCACGCCAACATGGTAATTGAAGGGTGATTCAAAAAATGAATCAACAATAATAACATGTGGAACTTGAAAGATTACAGTAAAGTGTCCAGAAAATGAGAGAATCTATCATATATTGGCTTGCAGAAGAACTACAATAGGCAAAAGAAAAAATAAAACCAATTCAAATAGGGAAGAAGAGTGAAATGCACTAAAATACAATAATCTACTCAGGAACAAGCTAATCCAAAGCAAACAAAAAAACTAAATCAAGAATAGAACACGCTAGAGCAGAGAACTAGTGCCAAACTGATTGATAATAAAGAAAAACATGCGTGAGTTGAACCAAACGATCTTGAGTAACTTAAAGTGTTTAATAAGATGTATTTAATGTCTTCCCTACTCATGAGCACACAAACATAATAAATATGACAAGAACATAAGTTCTAGAATAAATGATGTAAAAAAAGTAAAGGTATCTATGAAACCAGTATATGACAAGAATAAAAAGAAAAACAGAAGTACATGATAAAGAAGTGCAGGTTGAGATGAGTGAGTCAAGACACCAGTAGCCAAAGCAGTTACTAAACCAATGGCATACCCAGGTAGTGCATACCATATGTACTTGTGCCCCTTTGAGGAATGTAACTCAGAGATTTACAATGTCCCTGCTCTTGCGATAATCAAAGTAGAGGACTAAAGCCAGGAGCATTCATAGGATAGCCTATAAAAGTAGACAAAAATTTATAAAACATGGTCAGCCTACGGTGATATTGTAAACAAATAATTGATAGTTTAACAATACAAGCACTAGAGCACAAAGAAAGCATAAGCATTTAACATATCACATTCAATGCAATCTTACAACATAAATGTCAATGAAATCAAACCACCTTGTAGCATGAGAAGTTAAACACCCTTTCAAATTTTAGTCCAATATAAATTGGTTCAGGGGAAGGAGGTTACAACAACATGTACAATACAACAAAGTGAACAATAGCCATATCTTTTTTTTTCAATTTTATTGCTCTTGCATATGATATGACATAATATTTCCCTGAAAAGGGGTTCAAAATCATAATGATAATACATGTTAATCCACATAACATACATAAAACCTAGCAAGGTAGGATGCATGAAGAAAATAAGACAAAGAAGTGCACGACATATAAAATTTGCACAACCGATTTAAATCAAACAACATGAAGCTTTCTATAGTTCAATATTAAGCGCAGTAAATCCAAAACAACACAGTAGTACTTCATATGACAGTAAACAATTGAAAAGAGAGTCTAAAACTCAGAAACAGTTACGTACAAATCCACATATCGTTAGAGATCGAGGGTAAGAATGTCATACCATGTCACCTAAACCAAGCATCATAAGTCTGTCGCATTCTCTCCAGGAACAACACCGCCCAAGAAATTTCTTGGAAAAACAATCTTTACAGGCAATTTATAGTGAATTCGAATTCAACATGGTCTTTGTCTTTATAAAGCCTGGTAACCTAAAACGTAAATAAACAAATAGTAGGAAAAGGTTATTAAAAACAAAGTAGAGGCATTCAAATATTCAATTAAAGTATTATTTACGGTGAATTGTACATATGTTAAAATCTATAACTTAATGAGCTAAAAGCAAAGAAATGAGCTGAAATCTATAACTTACCAACCATTGGACAACTTGCTTTTCATGGACTTCTGCTTCTGTTGTGCCTTCTATGGTGCTTCCTAAATAATTGGTGTCGCAAATCCCTGTTTTTTATAGCTCTCTCTGCTGCATGCATATACATCTTTACACTTTAATTCAAACATAAGATTCAGCCAGATATCAGGCCTTGCCAAAACCAAAATGCTGCATTAATTAGCCATAATTTCTATTCCAATTAAACACCCATTTTATTCACATACTTGCAAATTACACTACAAAAATTTCGCTTGTTATTAGCCATTATTTATTAGCGGTTATAATTAACCGTTACAAATATTTTCATTTTTGACGATCTTTCTTCACCGCTACAAAATTTTTATTATTTTAACTCTAAATTATTTCATATGTTTTTGTTTTGTTCACAAATTATGTTTTTCATTTCCTAAAGCTTTTTAATCTTCTTTCTCCATCACATGTTCATCGCAACAACTCAAATTTGCTTACGATAAGCGATTATTTGCTTTCATTGTTTTTCTCCAGGTAATTTTTTCATAATTTAAGTGAAATTTTCTCTGTTCCTGAAACCTAAATCTCCAATCAGAGTGAAGACCATTTTCGTCGAGATTCGAAACCTAAAAATCTACTGCTATTGGCACCGCGTTGGAGTTCACCGACGAAGGCAGAGGGAGCGACAAGGGAATCATGGAGATGTCGAGGTCGAATGCGTCGAAGAGGAGCAAGTCGTCGAAGTTCACGACAAGGAAAAACAACTTGTCTAAGTGAGAGCGGTAGTGGCGGGACCCACTCTAAGGCATCTAGTCAAGGTCTACCATCACCAGCGACTCTCTGATGAACTTCGGGTCCATCGAAGTAACAATAAGAATCCAATTCTTTTTTTCTCTTCTTTACGAGCTCATACATTTTCATCTGAAATCTGGATACATAGGAATGCTTTTTCATCGATTTTGTTTGTTTAACTTGATGATTATGTACGTATATAGTACTTCTTGATTAGTGCTCGATTATAAAATTGTGTAAGAAGATGGTTTTGAGCCTTGACGAAGGAAGGAAGACAACAAAGAACTAAGAGATTGATTAGAAAGCTTGTAAAGTTCCATTATCTTAATCAATTATATTCAAATGAGAATTTTAATATCATTATCTTAATCCATTTTGCAGTCTTAATGTATTATTTTCTATAGAGAATGTAATATTCAATTAGAGTAAATATGGCTTTGCTTAAATTTAATAGTTGTTTAATTATAATGTTATATAGTCTATTATACACTACCATTCCATCACAGATCATCATTGAATTAATATCTAACACAAATATTGTAAAAGTGAACAAAGTTGGTGCATATTGTGGTTTGTGATTAGATCGATGACACTGTATAACTTATTTTTTTCTTAATGTTTATCATGCATTCACCAGTGCAGGAAGGGCTTTTGGTAGTAGTTGTTTTTTATGTTCTGCACCGGTTCTCGAACCGAAACATATTGGGACAAGGCCAAAAGGTGAAGGTTTTTGGCCTCGAGTGTGACCTGAAGCCATAGATCCACGTTTATGCTTCGGTTATCCTAGAAACCGAGGCCATAGAGTCTCTAAATTTTTAGAGATTCACCGTAGCGAACCTCACTACCGTTTGCCGCAAACGAACCTCACCACCATTTCGCCACGAACTCCACTGCAACAAACCTCACCATCGTTTGAAACCCTAATCGTGAGAGATCACTACGCTGCCTCCATCTTCAACAGAAAAGCAATCCAGATCGCGCCTAACAGAAGAACGCGAGTCATCTGCCACCAACATGAAACCCCAAAGCACGAGTGAGGCGCTGGAACGAACCAGAGTTCCTCCACAGCAGCACCTTCGAACCTTCATCGGAGCAACCGCATCAGACCATTGCGGCAACAACCCCTGAACTGCGTAGGACCTCATTCTTCTCCGCCACGAACACGAACTTGCTGGAACGAACCCACCTTCCTGCACCGTTGACGTATAGCCACAACGTCGCAACAAAGTGGCACAGAGTAGTGACAACCTTCGTCGGAGAACAGTGGTGTTTGTGGCGGACGGTGGCGCAATGGTGCGATGGAGTGTGGTGGAGTTCGCGTAGAGAGGGACAACAGCTTCGAGTTTGGGATGAAGATGAGCAGTGCTGGATTCGCGAATTTGGAACCCTAAATAAGGGATATGGCATCGGTTCAATTAATAACCGAGGCATAAAGTGGAATAGGCCTCGGTCCTACCCGAGGCCAAAGCCTCTGCCGTCGATGGCAATTTTGAAAATTTGGAGAACTCTGACATGTTATAGGCCTCAGTTGAGTGATAACCGAAGCATAAAAGCCCTTATAGGCTTCAGTTGGATTGGGACCCGAGGCAAAAGAGTTCGAAAAATTTCAAAAATGTCACCGCGTCCTTATAGGCTTCGGTTCCGCAATAACCAAGGCCTATAAGGCAATGTAAAAACACGATTCTGCATTAGTGATTATAGTTTTATGATGGTTAACATTAGTTCTTCTGCTAAATGCATGCCTGCTATATTTGAGTTTGGTGAATAACTATAATGACAGGGAAGAAACAATATTTGAGTGGGCACAGAGTAACTAATTTATTTGAATCATGTAAATGCCTTGATGAGTTGAGGTTGTACTAAAGAATTAATATACTTAAGTTGAAATTTCATAGGCTTTAGATTGTTACCCATCCCACAAGAGTTCTTTCTCCAAGTCTTTTATCTATAGGTCTCATTCCTGTTATTAGCTGTAGTAGAACCACCCCAAAGGAATACACATATGTTTTAACTGACACTTTGCCAAATTCTGCATATTTTGGTGTCATCTCCATCCACTATAGTTTTAGGATACTGGAACCAACCACCTGGGGTTAAAAAGAGATTGAGCATTTTATATATCTCCTTTATTTTACTTTTCTTCATTTGGCAAAGGGATGATTATGCTCTTTCTATTTTTGTTAATATTTGGTATTAAGTAAGCTTCCGTTGCCATTGAATCAATTTGACAGATTCCTTTTACATCTACTCATAGTTAGGATAATTTCTTTTGATGGTTTGAAGGGAATCAGTTTTTCACATCTAGTAAATTTTGTATTAGCATATTTTAGTATGAAATGTTGTTCCATGCAGGTTAACAATGCGGGAATTGGTGGAGTTGTAATTAAAGACAGTGATTTAATCAGTAAAGTAATCCTGAATCGTGGGGTAACACTCTACTCGTTTTGTGAAATCTAATTAATAGATATGGAAGGTTGTCTAAAAGGGGCCTAAAGTTTTGCAACTTTTCATGAAATATTGAAATAGTAAAAGCAGAGCTTATAAAGGCTTGCGAAATTCTCATATCATGAACTTGCATTTGTTGTTAAGCCCAACACAGTTAAGGAATTATGAAAGCATTTTCACAATAGTTAAGTTTTTTGGAATTGGCTCTTCTTTTGGAATGTTATTGAGTGGGCTATTTTTCTTGTTATTATCAAAACGTTCAATAGATCTTTTGGATGTATGAAGAACTTGAGTAGTTATGTGTTATTAGAAGATTTGTAAACAGAAACTGAATTACCATGTTTTTAGCTGGTACCAGATGAGCAAGGAACAAAGACAGTGACTCAAACATACGAGTTAGCTAAAGAATGCTTGCAAATAAATTACTATGGCACTAAAATAACTGTAGAATCGCTCATGCCCCTCCTCCAATTATCTGATTCACCAACAATTATGAATGTATCGTCCTTTCTTGGGCAGTTAGCAGAGGTAGGCACCAATTTCTTGTGCCAATAAATTCTTTTCCTATTTTTTTGGATAAACTCTCTAATTGTGCCAATAACTTCCTCTCTTCTGAATACTTAATTAATAGCCAATCCATATGTTATGCAATCTAACCTTGAGTTTATTCAAAACTTTCCTATAACATATATTAGTTTATTATTGCATCTCCTTTCCTTTAATTTTCTTAAGGTCTTGTTGTTTAATCATGTCAAATTCAGAGTTTCCCTAAGGAATCATGGGCAAGAGGAGTGTTGAGTGATGCTCATAACCTAACAGAAGAGAAAGTGGATGAAATAGTGAAGAAGTTTCTAAGTGATTTCAAAGAAGGTTCATTAGAGAGTAAAGGGTGGCCTAGGTATCTAGGTGCCTATATTGTGTCAAAAACAGCTCTTTGTTGAACAACCGGGTGGGACACATCTGGCATTCCTCAGTTCTTGTTTCGTATCATGGATGGTTGGTCCCTAGCATCTCGTTTCTTGTTCATTTGCCCTTCTATTGAAAGTTCTTTAAGATTTTATAGCATGCCCATTTCCACTACAAGAAAATTGTTGATTATAACTTCTTCTAATAGTTGCCTAACAATCAAAGTTGGTTTTAGAGTTGTTAACCGAAATTAAAAAAGTGAAGATGTTTCTGACACATGTTTTGGGCTTGGTGAAACAATTTTAGTGCTGATTATCAAACTGAAATTAGTGACAGTATTAAAACATCTAAAATTAACAAAGTTAGTTGAACACTGATAGCAAAAAGTATTAAAAAAGTTAAGTTTAAGGATCTAAGTTCAAGGGTTGTTTAAAAATTACAGGGTTGGGGGACATAAGTTATTATGGAGGTTGCAACATCAGGTTAGGAAGTATGTACTTGGCTTTTCCAGCTGGTGACTGGGCATGTATGGAAGGGAACAACTTTTGGTGGCCTTCAAGAGTCAATCACAAGTGCCTTGGCTTGTAGAAAAGTACATGAAGAAGGTAATGGTTTTGAACCAGTGTTTTCATTAAGCTTAAATGTAAATATGAAAGTGAAAATGCATGATTAGTTTTATGGACTAAATCATTTTGCAGGAAATCAAGGTTGGTGAGTATGTAACTCATCAATAATGACAACAACTGATATTGTTTGCAAATCTCTTTTCTTATAATTTGCTTTTCAGGCTCATATTGCATTACATCTTGTTGATCCATTACTTTAATTCAATTATTTTTTTTTTTTTGGGAAAGAAGTAACATTTGTTTGGAGAGTGATAATTTTAAAAATGTTTATTTTTGTTTGGTTGGACTCAATATTGTCCTGTTCTAACAACATGTTGATTTTTGCAGATGTGGTAAGAACATTATATATTTATCATTGTCTATGAATTTGTATAAATATTTAGATATATATCTTACATTTCTCACACTTGAGATTATCGGGCTCTAGAAATGAGAGAAAGCTAGATCATGTGCTTTTGAGTCCTAGACGTCTTCATACCATATAGTGCATATATGTACTTAGATTCAACTTCTTCAATTTCCTAGGTGGTTTGCTGTGTTTCTGCGATGAGAAGGTTTTCTACAACTAATCAGGGATGTGTTGCTGAAGCTAGAATGATGACTCGTGAGTATATCCCATTATGTTCATGCATTTTCAATGTAATAAATTGCACAATGACCCAATAAATGTAGTTTTGCAGAGCACCTTTCTACAGTTTTCCATTTGCATAGCATACTCATCGAAGCATAAAAAAGCTAGAATATACCTTAAAAAGGGTTGAGGATGAACTTATTAGCTTAAGTCAGAACTAAACCAGGGAAACTAAAGTCCTTAAATCTCTATTTCCATCTTTCCTTAATGTTTGAATGCATTATTTTTTGTGAAGGATAATTGATATATTGGTGAACCAATGGAATTATTTTGTGTGATGTGACCATAATCATCATATATTCAAGATCTTTTGTATCGAGTTCTTTCTGAAAGCATTATGCTCATTTCATGAAACTGATTTATCAAATGTGGAATGCAGCTGAGTTTTTTCCGGATAAATCAGAAGTTCAATGTCTTCACAGATGGAAAAAAGTTCTTAATCCTGAACTTGTTAAAGGACATTGGACAAAGGAGGTTAAAACATAGTTCTTTCCTTTTCAATTTTTGTTACTTTCTAACAATTCTATTCATAATTAACTTCTCTTAGTTGACATGCAGGAGGATGATAAAATAATTGAACTGGTGTCTATACATGGATCTACAAAATGGTCTTTGATATCCCAGTCTTTGCCTGGTCGAATAGGAAAACAATGCAGAGAACAGTAAGGTTAACTGAACTTTGTGAGAAATTCTTCTATCTTTTTTTAATTAATTCTTTTGTATTGATAAATGCTAAGCTTCATTGTATATGACTTATTAGAATGTTTAGCCTTTAAATCTAAAACCTTTCATCAAACTATACCTAAGCTTAAAGAATAACTCTTTTTAGAATATTATAAGATTTGGCAACTCATAGCTTTGTATATGGGCTACTAAACAATTAAGTTGTACTAGCTTTGTTATTTTTGCTTTTCATTTTTCCTGGTATTATTATATACTCTGTTGCTTACTAAATCCTTCATGAACACCAAATACATACGCATTGGCTTTGGTATATATATATGTTCATTATCATGAAATTAATTTCAAACATTTACAGATGGTGCAATCATCTTAGTCCAGACATAAAGAAGGATCCCTAGACTTTGGAGGAGGAATTAGCTCTTATTAAAGCTCATTGTATACATGGCAACAAATGGGCTGAAATAGCCAAGGTTCTATGTGGAAGGTATATTTTCCAATTAATTCTTTAGCTGTCATAAAGGAAATTAGAGTCATAATTAACATGTAACAAATTTCATCGAGTGTTGTTTTTATTTTATTATTATGCTAGTTGTGGAGTTCTGATTTTTTGGGGTATTCTTTCTCTCTTTGTTGTCATACACTCCCTTTTAATGAAATTTAGTTCAACCCACCCACCTACAATACAAAGGACAAAAAATAATGTCCTGAAGAAAAATGCTATAGTAGGCAGGAGCTACTTTATCCATTGAATATAATAAATATAAAGAGTTATATATATGATTTTAGTCCCCATAAATATGATTAAATTTGGTCTTAGCCTTTTAACTTTTTCTTCTTGTAAGTTTGAAGTATTTCTGTAAGGTCTGTATCACCATGCTTACTGATGATGTGGCAATGATATGCCAAGATGTATGCTATTTCACCACTAAGTGGTGATTCAAACCATTTCAAAAATCTTAAACTCTACGAGGCTCAAGCCTACAAATAGTATTTAGAGAACATAATCCAAATTTAACCATATTAACAAGAACTGAACAACATGTAAGTCATACAAAAGATTAAGTTCTTCTGTTATTTGTGAAGTTTGATGGGGCAGAGAAATAGGTAGAAAGCTTGGGTTTAAGTTGTGGCACTTTCCAATTTTACTATAAACAAGGGGGAATGAGAATTTGTATGTAAGATTTAAAAGTTGGTGGCTTCCCATGGAAGCAACGTTGGAACATGAGACAGATGATAATTTATTATTTAATAGATAATTTAATATTGAATGAGCATTCTAATTGGTGATGGTTAATTTTCCTGTATCCATAATTTATAAAATCTCGTCAAGCTTAGAAAAGATTAAGAAAAAATAGGATGGAAAAACAAAGTAATTGACTGTTTCATTTTTACTGAAAAGTGAAAGTTGCATGGTAATTTACCGAGCCAAAGAGGTTTTATTTGGAATTATTTCACTTAGATGAAGATTTTAGGACTATTGATTGAAGTGTAAGTTTTGTCACCGATATACTATATATCTATTGGTTATACTATATATCATATAGTATTCATACCATACGTGTTAGCTCTGCATGATAATATATTTGTAACGAAAACTAAAAGCAATTTATTTATGCAGATGATGTCTTAAGGAAAGGATTGCTTGGCTTGAGGCCACTAATGAGTACCTTTACAGAGAAATTCATGAATATCATAGTAGATGTGCTTTTGTAGAGATGCGAAATCGATGAACCAACACTATGTAAATAGGAAAACACTTCAGATTTAAATGCATTTGGCCTTCTTTTTATGTTGATTAAACACTATCTATTGTTTATAGACATATATAGGAAAGAAAGTTATCATTTCATTTCGTTAGCTTATATCAAGTTCTTTAATCACACTTTATACTTATCCTCTTGTATAGGTTAGATAACATGATTATCCTACAATAGTTGTTGTACCGCACCTGGTCGGCCTAAGCCGAATAATAGTAAGCACCATGTACATACTAAGGCACCCGGACTAAAACCACTAAGAAGCGACGTTGATCTAACAAACCGAAAATAAACTATAGCGGCCTAAGCTGTCAAGAGGTAACTGGATCAGGCCGACAACTCTATACAAAACAATCGAGGACTTAGTGAAAAATAGAACACCCTTATACAAGTCACCAATCTTCAACAATCGAACTAAGGGCTTGGGCCCAAGGCCCTGGCCCACCTATAGCCCAAGCAAGGGCCCAGCCTATGACGTGGCCAAACATAATTAATGATCTATAAATATGCATGGACCCCACGAATTAAAGGTACACATTCATTACTTCCTTAATCACCTGTTTTGACTTTCTAAGAGCCTTTACTGACTTGAGCTTCGGAGTCCCTTCTGCAGGTAACCCCTCACGGGTCCAAGCATACATATGCCAGTCGAGAAGAGACCTACTGAGGAGATAGCAGACTACATGGGTAAGGTAACACTTGTGCCTAACTTATCTTAATTGTTCTCTGTAGGAACAGTTGTAAAGTACACATTATATACGATATATATCAAAACGATCCTTTGTGTGATTATCTTTATTTTTTAGTTAGTTTTATATAAGGAAATTTTGATTCATGTGTGAAAGATCTGTCCAAATTTGATAGCATCAACAATGTTATAAAATGAGAATCTCAAATGGTCATGTGGTTGGTTATCCTTTTATGCATGGACTTATCGGAAGAAAATAGTAACATAGTGAAAAGAGATTAATAAAGTTCTAAAAAAGGAATGCATAGATGACCTTAAATGTATCTGATTTGTGGCGGTTTTTAACCATCAAAATGTAATATATTTGGACGATTTTTAACGGTAAAAAATGTGATATATATATTTTGTGACAGTTTTTAACCGTCAAAATTTAATATATTTTGTGACGGTTTTTAACCGTTAAAATATGATAAAATATCAAAAAATAGAAGCAAATTTTGTAGCGGTTTTTGACCGCTAGTAATTTCTTTTTCATTTTTGACAACAATACCAGCGATTAGATATTTCTTGTCACAAACTGTTTTTGACATGCGTAATTTTGACGGTTTTTTAAACCGTCAGATATTTCATTTGTGACGGTTTTTAACCGCTAAAACTTGTAATTTTGATTGTCACAAATGTTCACTTTTTTTGTAGTGTTGACTCAGTAACACCACTTCCTTTATCAGCAATAAGTTGTTTGCCTCAGCAAGGTTTTAAGAGAAGAAACAAAGCTTAAACCGAGAAAAACATTTTATCGAAATGACTTTAGTTGCTACAGCCTCACAAAGTTCGTTTCACATGCCACGAAGTAAATTGTACGTTAATATAATTTTCCTGAAGTAAATTTTGAGTTGGAAATCTTTATTCTTCTAACTTTTAAACAAGAGTTAAACTTTTGCATAAGAAAAGTGGTCCTGAGTATATTTAGCATAAGTGTAGATGTACAATTATAATAAGCTTGTGCTTATTTAAGTTGCTATGGAAAACTCACTTTTCTTGATTAATCTTTCTTTTGTGCGAATGTTGAATGTTATGAATGAAAATATGTGCAAATATATATATATATATATATATATATATATATATATATATATATATATATATATATATATAATAGTCCATAATGGGAAAGCAAACATGGTGAAAAAGGTATAGTTGATTTCATGTTTTTCTTCTAGTTTCTGATTCAGTCTAGTTGATTTCAAACCATTCACAATCCTTTTGTAAATTTTCCAAGGCTACTTTAATTTCAAATAAACTATACGTTCAAGGAAATGAAAATTAATCAGATTGCTAGAGTACCATTATTACACAAAGGCTATAAGAAATTGGTATACCTTAAAGAGCATATTTCTTGGCAAGTGCGATCTTAGTAAGGAAAATGATATACTGACCCCTTATTTTGACTCCACACTTCACTCCCTGACGTGACATGCAGAGGTGGAATTTATTTTTGAAATTAAAAATAATTTTTTTGAAGCATTTTACTTGAGACATGGCAGGTTTTGGAGAGTGGGTTTGGGTGTGAATATTGAGCGGGTCAGAAGCACGTTTTGGGGAGTGGGTTTGGGCGTCAAAATTGAAAGGGTTGAAAATTAGGTTTTCGTGTGGAGATTGGGTTGCGCAGAGACAACAAAAACGAAAAAAGGGAAAAGAAAGAAAGAAAGGAAAAACCCACTCGAAGGGAGAAAGGAAGAAAGGAGAATACGTGACTCCATACGAAGAGAGAAGACGAAGGGAGAAGACGTTCCTCCTAGAGT
>Ga0214544_1005309_pt1 | contig 25052 bp, 17 predicted proteins | sample CNSS3metaG_FD_160074 | JGI IMG/M metagenome (GOLD analysis project Ga0214544, IMG submission 160074) | Root nodule microbial communities from cowpea collected in UCLA plant growth center, Los Angeles, California, USA - CNSS3 | ecosystem: Host-associated > Plants > Roots > Nodule | place: USA... | reverse complement strand
CTACAAAATCAAGACTACAAAACCACACCACAATGCAAACCAGAATATACCAACGACTCTGTCAAACAATGTTGCACCAAACTCGAAAATAAATGAAACGTTTTTCCCCCAAAGATTAAACCTTTTCGATTGGTGAAGAAAAAAACACGAACCTTACACTAAAACGGTGTTGCGGAACGGCTTCGGGTAGGTTGGTTTTCGTTGCCGTCGACTCGCTTCCACTGGATTCGATCCCCTCCACTATCGTCGCTGTCGCAGGTGTGTCCTCTCACGGTGACCGCCTCCCGCCTCGCTTCTGTAACACCACAACTTTTCTGTCTCAACTTCCTCTGACTATCTCAGTCTCTCTCGGTCGTTCCGCCGACTTCCTCACGCTGGCTTCACCTTTCCACACACTTGATCACCCTGTCTCCACCTTTCCTTCGAGTTGCTCACACTGTCGCCGCCTTTCCGCTGACTTTCTCACGCTGTTTCCGCCTCTCCTCCGACTTGCAGAAACTGTCTCCACTTCCTCCGACTTTCTCCCTCCCTGTCTCACGAACACTCTACAAATTTTGCATTTTGTGTTACTTCTCTCTCCACGTCTGCTTTAGTTTTGCCAAAAAGAATTTCCTGCACATAACCTCCGCGCACGTGACCATGGGTTCTGTTTGATTTAAAAAAAGTAAAAATAAAAGAAAAAAAGGGTGCCACGTCACCCATGTCAAAATTGAGTTCGAATTTTATGTTTGAATATCATTTTCGTATTATTATTTTGTTAAGTTGGCTTGATGTGGTACAAAATTCAAGTACAATCAATTAGATTTTCCCTCAAAATATCTCGTCAAAATTATTTTCTCTCTTCTATTGAAGGAGTATATTGTATTTGACATATGCTTACATTAATGTATTACTCTTTTACTAGTTTGAATATCATTATGTCCTTACAGATACTGCACTCAATGGTCCAAAAAAGAACTTTCAATCAAACTACCAATTATAAATTCAAAAAGGTTTATGATTAAATTCATTCTTTTTCTCTTTATTAAAGAAATTCTTATATGAAAATTTAAAACCATAAATATTGAAGTAAGTGTGAAGATACTCGTCTTTATTTATGTAATTTTTAAACTTATTCTTATCTGCAAACTTTTATCACCATTTCACATGTAGATGAATTGTTAATTTAATAAAGAATTAAGACAATACTTAGACACAATACTCATAGAGAGAATTGGTGTGAAGCTAAATTTCAAGTTCTATACACATGACACTAAAGTGAAATTAATTTTAGTAAAAACGTTACAAAAAAATAACTTGTAAGTAGTGCACTTAATGTCATCTAGTTTATTAATTGATCCTTGAGAATGGAAAAAGCAAGGACACCATAAATTGCAAGTGCACCTAAAACATGGTCAATAGCAAAGAAGTTGCAAACAAGTGTTACACGATGTGGCCCATATAATAAATCAATCATTCAAAACTAGTTGTTGATTCATTCAAAGAAAACACCTAAGTCAAGTACTACGGCTTTGCATGAAATGACAAAGTACAACACAAAAGAACACAGTTCTGCTTCTGTGGTTCAAATTAAAGAGTTTCAAAATTATCATATTTTTTATATTGAATAACTCAAAACTCTCTATATCTGTTATCTCTTCTCTTCCTCAGTTTTTGTTTGGTTTTTCATATTTATTTTCTAAACCCATTTCTCATTTATGCAATTAATCTTTGGCCATAAATGGAACTAATTGCACAGGTTGAATGAAGGCAGACCCAGACCCATTTCTCTTCATCATCAGAACCATAATTGCCAACTATTCCAAACTCCTTTTCCCTCTTCCTCTGTTAGGATCAATGGCTTTTCTGAGTGAAGATTATTCATTCATTCTAATCAAACATTTTCTTTATGTAGCTCCTACTCCAAGAAAATCAATGAATAACATGTTGGTGCTGGTATCACTTTCCCCATGCATTGATAAATTGGTAATCCTGTTGGTGGCAAATGATTCAGATGCTGAAACTTCTGATGAGTTTGAATCTGAGTAATGAGATTGGTCCACACCCATTACCCTTCCCATGTGTCCAGCCTCACATGAACCTTTCCCACCCCCAAAATTTTTGCAGAAACTCACATCCCTGGCTGGTGTCCTGCTTTCTCCAGATAAACCTGCAACCCCACAGAAACAAATGTTAAACATGTAACAGTGGTCCCTATATTTGATAGTATCTGTGAATGACCCTTCAATTAGAGTCATTCAAACATTTGTTGTAATGTAAAAGTTAAAATCTTTCATGGTTTGTAATATTTATATGGAAAAGCACATCATACCCATTAGAGCACTAAAAGCTTGGAGATTCTGAACAGGACAATGGTTGTGTAAAGGAAGAGGTGTTGGTTTTGCTGAAGAGGGAGTGAAGGAGAGGTTGGTTCCTGTTGAGGCAGATTCATCAATGGTGGTGCTTGAAATGGTTGATTCACTGCCTCTATTCAGTGGCAAGATCAAATCCAAATTCTTTGATGGATGGATCTGAAATGTTGGTTTTCTCCTTCTGTAGACACATGACTTTTCCCTTTGCATCCTAGCCATGATCACATGCCAATGATTCTTCACTGCATTATCAGTTCTACCAGGGAAGAGTCTAGAAATCATGGCCCATTTGTTACCATACACTTTGTGAGCATTCAAGAGTCTCTCCTCTTCTTCCTCACTGAAACCCTTTCTGTTAATTCTAGGATCTAGCTGATTAAACCACCTCAGCCTGCAACTTTTACCTGCAATTACAAAAAACCTGTTAACACAAAAACATAGTTGTTCGCTAAAAAGCAAAACTGTCATGTCATTTACCTGATCTTCCTGGAAGATGTTCTGCCATTGAGTTCCAATTTTGAGGTCCAAATTGTGCAACAAGCTCTTTAAGCTTGGCATCTTCAGCTGACCTCCAATGTCCTCTTGCACAAAGCTTAGTGTGTCTGAGTTTCCCTGCAGCAGAATAACTATTAGCTTCAAGCTCTTCAACAGGTTTCAAAGACAAGCTCGTGGCTTCAACCCCAGAAGATTCTTCTTCCTCGTTCAGAATCTGAAAGTGTATATCAGAACTTTCAGATTTGATGCCTCCAACATGACCCATCACCCCTAAAATGTTGAAACACTGGAGACCAATAACAGTGACAGGAAGTGAAGGGAAAACATTCGTTTCAGCACTCATTGAAACTGAAGATTCAGACAAGCTGAAAGGGTCTAACTTTCACAATGCTGAGCGATGAAAAAACGCATTAAAAGCATTAAAAGCTTGTTGGGTGAGAAAAGAATCTAAGGGGAGAGCACAAAAATATCAAAGGACACAGAGATTCAATGCCATTATGAATTCCCTCTCTCAGCCAGCCATTGACGAGCCACAGAAGAGAGAGAGAGAGAAAGAGAGGAGAAAAATGGTGGCCAGAAGGAAGACACAGGAGCAGAAGAGAAAGGACAAGGTTTTAAAGAAGAATTCGAGCAAATTAAAAATGAGATTTTTTTGTTTTACTTTTTTATTTTTCTTTGTTGAAAAGTTCAATGTTTCTTTTGCTCTCTTATGTGAGAATGAGATTAGTGGGGCCACTGTTTCAGTTTCTCACTCATTCTTAGAAAAAGAAAACATTAAATAAACATGAGTGAGTGTGTGCATGCAATTTGATATCAGTTCTGTAGTGTCAGTGTCAGTCTGGTTCCACGGTGTTTTTTTTTATCTTTCCAACAAGATAGGTGTGGAGTTCTTTACTAAGACTTTTATACGAAATTATTTAAATCATGTTTGGATTTTTTTTTTTTGAGTTTTACTAAAATATTAATATTATATTTAACTTTTTATTTGTCAAAATTAAGTAATCTTCCAGTTCACATAATATTATTACTATGATTGACAGATAAAAATATTTAATAAACATAAAATTCGAGTAAAAGAGTCATATTATAATAACTTTCCTAAAATTAAGGAAAAGATAATATATTTATATTTCAGTAAAAACATTATTTAAACATAATATATTATCATATTATTGAAAACCATTAACCAATATTTTTAAATAAATAATGCTCAAATTATAATTTAATTATAAGAAATGAATGTTAACATTATTTACACACTGTTCATGAATTAAAGTTGTTTAATTTAAAAACACAATGATAGATTAAATAGATAGTTACATATTTACAAGAGACTAAAATTGTACGTTAATGAAAAAAAAAAGATATAGGTGGATTTAAATTCAGAATTTAAAATGAATCTATTTTAGTTCGAGGTTGATTAAATTTTAAATATATATATATATATATATATATATATATATATATATATAATATTATAAAATAAAGCTAATAATATAGAAAAAAGAAAAAAAAAAGGAAAAATAAGAGAATCAAAGGTATTTTTGTATATTATTATCGAGAGGAAAAATCTTTATTTGTATATATAAAAAGCAACTCAAATGATATAATTCAAAGATTACAATAGTTAATACGGTTTAAATAACATTAATAGTAATCAATTATGAGTAACTGTTAGTAAATTAATGAACATCTATTCATTAATTTCGTAACACTCCTCCTTGAGTGATCTAGAGATGTGTCTCATTCTAACCTTACTACAAAAAAAAAAAAAACTCTTTGGTTTAAAAATCTATTAAGGAAAAAATAGTACATCATTTTTTATTCTTCCATATAATATTATTCAGTACATCTTCTATTTCTCCCTCTCATGTAAACTTATGTCATTAAGATGATGGAGTTCAATCTTGTGAATAAATTGCTCAAAGGTTTTCCTTGACAAAGACCTTGTAAATAAATTTGCTAGATTTTCACATAAACAAATCTTTTAGATATCTGTATCACCATTTCTTTGAAGATCATGAGTGATTTTTTTTTCGGAAGAATATGTTTTGTTCTATCACCTCTAATATATCATTTTTTCAATTGAGAAATATATGGTTGTTGATTCCATTTTTTTGATAATAGACCACAAGTTTGTCGCACATGTTGAATTATAAACCTTAATCAAACACATTCATAACTTGCCTCATTTAATGCCAAAATTTCTGCATGATTTGATGATGTAGTTGTTATGATTTGTTTCACAAACCGCCACAAAATTGCTATCTCACCGCATGTGAACAAATACTTCTTTGTGATCAATTATTGTGAGAATCTGATAAATAACTTGCATCTGTATAATCCATTAGATATGATTTTGAATCATTTCAATAAAATAAGTACATATTCATAGTGCCCTTAAGATAACAAAGTATATGTTTTATTCCAAACCAATGTCTTCTTGTAGGCTAAAAAATTTACAACAAATGTTATATCAAGTCGAGTATAATTGACAAGATACATTAGTGCTCCTATAACACTAAGATATGGTACTTCCGAACCAATAAGTTTTTCTTCCTTTTCTTGAGGTCTAAAAAAACCTAAGAACCTTACCATCATTAGAGTGCTTAATAAGATATGGTAATCCTGAACCAAGCAGTTCTTCATCCTTTTTTTAAGGTCTAAAATGGTCTTTATCAGCAACTTATGATCTTACCATCATTGGAGTCCATATAGAACCTTTTAAGCACCTTTATTATATAAGCCTCTTGATGTACAAAACACCTTTATTTAAATACTCAATTTGTAATCCCAAACAAAACTTTGTCCTTCCAAGATCCTTCATCTCAAATTCTTTCTTTATGCAATATTGCCTTTGTGAGCTCATTAGGAGTTCCAACGATGTTTATGTCACAAACATAAATAACAATTATGACAAATTCATTTTATGATCTTTTCATATAAATACAACTACAAATAAGATCATTTTTATACCCTTCTTTTAACAAAGTACTTATTAAGACAATTATACTGCAATGTCCATACTGGAAATTACTTAATATAATATATAAGTTATAATTGAAATTCAAATCGTCACAATTTTCTATCGCCTAGAGGTTCACGCTTCACCGCCAAGCGCCACATGATCCAAGGATGCCCCTGGTACCCCTTTCGCTTGGCGACCTCACCCGCGCTGTCAAGCACTATACCAGTAGCGTGCCAGCTACTGGTTTAGCACCCTAAAACGGGTTTTAACACACTTTAATAGTTCAAGTTCACCTTCAAGTTGCATATTTAAGTGTCTAGGTATTACCTATAATCTCAGTTATAATTTTAACAAATATACCATTCAACCAACTCACCACCCATATTATTCAACCATGCACTTCATGCCAATACTTGAAATGGTCAATAATGCATTGTTCCCATATGGACTCAACAACAATAACCATCCACAATTATATCCAATAAACTACACCTCCAAAATGCCTCAAACACACCTAGTAAACTCATTTACAACAAAACATAGCTTCATAACCCTCTTTTTCTTTTAATTCATATATATACTATGTTTAAACCTTAAAATTACCATTCGATCATACCTAGACCTCCCTTTTTTATCAAATGGGTGCATTTTGGCATAATTTATTGTATTCTGGATTCTAACCCAACCCTCACAGGATCCAACTCTCGCTTAAATATCCAAAACCACCAAAACAACTTCCCATGCACTAGTTATCGCTTGGCAGTAGATATATACCGCTGGACGGTGCATCAGTTTTTGGGCAAAGCCCAAATACTTTCCGCACCTGTGAGAGTCTTAAACTCCCAATTAATGTTTCCAGTCCAAAAGTCGCATAAAATCACATAAATGCTTTTTTCCCACCAGGTATATCCATACAGTAAAATCATACAATGTCCAATTCATCAAGATCACACCATGAAAATTCATATTAACAATTAAATCCCCAATCCCTAACATGAACCCTCCATGTTTATACACTCATTAAATCCACACCAAATTAACAATGCAGACAATAAACATCAATTCTTTTAGCATTATACATTCAACCAAGAGTATGGACTTCACAAAAACTCAAAACATCACAATTCCACCACAAACACATCAAAAACGAAGAAATCGCCTTTGCGCCGCCTGGCGGGTATTCATTGTTGCCAAGCAGTTCATAGTAGAACCTAGAAAACTAGGTCAGACAAGATGAGTCGCTTGGCGGCTATTCATCATTACCAAGCTATTTCTGGGAAGAAACCTAGAAATTCAGAAAAATAATGTGGAAAAAGATGGGTTTTCGTGCATTTGAGCATGGTAAGGCACAACAATTCGTTGGCAAAAAAGAAGGAAGCCCATTGATTTTGAATGATGATCAAGGAATGAATGATGATCAAGCAAGAATGAAGACAAAATGTTTAATGGTTAAATGTTATATTGTAAAATAAAATAAGTATATTGTAGAATAGTTTAATTAAACTTAGAATCAGCAGCACAACATTCGTCTCTCTAAAGTTTCTTATTTTTGGAAAAACTACAGTGATAATCGATTATCAATGCAAAACTTTTATTTTTCGAAAACCTACTAGAATAATCGATTATCTCCTAAAATAATCGATTATCCTGTTCAAATTTTTTTTTTCAGAAAACCTACAAGAATAATTGATTATCCTTATTGATAATCGATTATCCTTGGCAGTTGGAACATGACGTTTCAATTTTTAACCTAATTTTCGAAAACCTTATTTAAGGAACTGCAGTTCAACTTCGAAAACACCTTTTTGAGAAGCTAGAGTGCTAAGTGTTGTGACTACAAAGAAAGTTCTCTGAGTGTTCTCAAAAGAGCTTTGAAAAACCTAGTGTGGGTAGAGCGATAACTTTTCCTGAGAAGTTTCTAGGAGATTGAGTGTTGTTGCTGTTGCTAGGAAAGCTAAGGTCAAGGTTCTCTGTGTGATTCAGAGAAAGGTGTTCATCTCTTGTGGCTTCAAGAGAGGTGTTTTCTTTCCTTATTCATTTGTTATCTGATTGTAATATGATTTGATTGTAATATGATTTTTTGTTAGTGATTGAGTTAATCTCTTGATTTGAAGAGATTAACAACTGGACATATGATCTCTTTATTTCATCTACTATTGTTTTTAAAGGAATTGATATTTAATTTAATCGGTAAAATTTCGAAAAAAATTTTAAAGTATTAATTTTATTACCTAAAACCAATTCACCCCCTCTTGATTTTTGTCTAAACGCCAAGAACTCTCAATCACTTGAGCTTCTACTATTACTTATCTTAACTTCCTGCATTAAATATCATAAATATTCCATTACCCACATTTATGTTAAATAATTATTTATTTAATTATTTAATTTTCTCGGATCTTACATATACCACACGTCTTGATTGCTTTAATCAATAAAAGGATTTGTTCAATTTTATTGAATAATCCTCTTTAGAATTTGCCTTGTTGGACAAATTGAATCCTGCAGGGATTTTCGTATAAATATCATTCTCAAGAGACTTATACAAATAGGTTGTAACATCATCCATTAGATGTAAATATGAACCTTCTTGTGCAACTAGGATAATCAAATATCGAAATGTTGTTGCATCCAATACTAATGAATATGTCTCTTCATAAATCAATACTAGGTTTTTGTGAAAAATATTGAGCAACTAACCTTGTTTTGTATCTAATAATTTCACCATTCTTTTTTTTTTGAGCAAAAATTCATTTGTCCCCAACGGGTTTTACACCCTTAAGTGTGCGAACTATATGTCTAAAAACCTTTCGTTTGGGAAGCAAATCTAATTATGCTTCTGTTGCATCTTTTCATTTTGGTCAATCACTTCTTTGTTAACTATCTTTTATGATCATTGGTTCTTGATCCTCATTTTCACTCATAATACTCATCGTTATATTATATACAAAAGTATCGTCAATGTTGATTTCATTTTGGTTCCATATTATCTTATTTATGACATAATTTATTGAAATCTCATCATTTTCAATAATTTCAAGTTCCTGATGTTCTTCTGGAACCGAATAATTATGTCAAATAAATCTTTTGAGATTTCAACCTTTTCGATTAGGTCAGCTTGCATTTTAGCTCATTTTCTCATTTGAGAGTTTTTACCTTTGGAAACAATAACAGGTGATATATATGATTTAGTTACCCTTTTTCTACTAATAAAAACATTTGGCAATTGATTGACTAATTTTGTGAATGAATTATTCATGAAAAATCATATCCAACTTATATTCACAATCGTCTTTGAGGACCCATCATAGTCCGTTTTGGTGGGGAAAGTTAAATAGACACACCACACCTAAAAATTCTTAAATGAGAAATTTTAGGTTATTGACCAAAACCAACTGCATAATAGAGTATTTGTGATAACTTATTGGCTTGATGCAAATCAATACTGCAACATGCAAAATTGCATATAGCCAAGTAGCCAATGGAAGATTAACTCTCGTAAGTAATGATCTTACAACCAGTTTTAGACGTTTTATTAATAATTCTACAAGTTCATTTTGAGTATAAACATGTGCTACTAGATGTTCAACTTCTATTTTAATTGACTCATGAAAAGCATGAGATGTAAATTCACCAACATTATCAAGACAAATTTTATTAATTGGATAATATGGGAAGTTAGCTCTTAATTGTGCTAATAACTTTGCAAATGCCTGATTGTGAGTTGATAATAAACAAATATGTGACCATCTAGTTGATGCATAAATTAAAACCTTGAAATATCTAAATGAGTCACATGATGGGGGTATTGAACCACAAATATCACTCTGTATTCGTTCTAAAAATGAGATTGACTCATTTCTAATTTTTCTGGTGATTGTCTTATTATCAACTTTCCTTTGTGAACGTGTAATACATGAGAAATCATTGGATTGAAGAATTTTTTGACTCTTAAGTGGGTGTCAACATGAGTTTTTCAACTATTTTTCGCATAATAATAGATCCAAGATGACCCAACTGATCATGTCAAACAAGGAACTCATTTTTGATTCGTAAGTTTTTGGCTTACAATGACATGTGTTTCAAATTCCACTAATATATATGTAGTACAAGTCATAAGAGAAGACCGATAATTTCTCCAATACACATTTTTTATTTAGCTCAATTCTCCAATACACATTTTTTATTTAATTCAATTATAGTGATGTAAAGATATTTTATATCTCCTTTCATTGTTTGTCTCAATATGATGTCCATTTAGACAAATATCCTTGAAACTTGATAAGTTTCAATTAAACTTCTTGGTAGATGTAAGTGGTTCATCTAGAGCCTTCAAATAAATTTGTAGTACTAGAGATAAAGCTAATATTGACTTCTCACATAACAAAGCAAGAGAAAAAAATATTATTACTCTTGAGAATTGTAGGAGGTGTTACACTATTTATTAATCTATACAATACTACTTATATACCAAATGATCATATATATAATTAAATTTTAATGTATTTAATAACCTCAGAGGTACCACTTAAAATTAAACAACTTGGCAAGTCATTTCAAATAAAACTAAGTATAAAACATCATCTCCAAAAAACTTTGAACCTTTATATATGTATATATATAGTATAACAAAATCAAACCACAAATCCATATCAAAACCCATATTTCACATTCTTATGCATAATATGTACATTTTAATATAACATTAACTTAAAGATATTCATTTGTAATAATGTATAATATTGGTATTTGAATATCTTCATTCACACTTCTATAACAATTATTATATAAAATTTATGCAATAATAAATGATCTCAATTCACATATACATTCTATAGTACAAAAGAAAAAAAATGCTTATACCTATACATAATACGAACATTAGATATGCATATTTTAAACCAATATACATAGTAAAAACACCATAGAAAATTCACCTTAAATTAAATTATAATAAAAATAAATTAAAAATGTGGTGATGAATGCTTTCATCAAGTCTAGCAAAGGAAATAACAATATCAAGATAAGTGACATCCATATGACCATAATTAAAAACAACATTTTAATAAAAAAGTATGTTTCTATGTTCTTCTCCTTATTTTTTAAGATGCTTTGGTGTATGACAAGTACAACCAATGGCGGATCTTCAACCAATATCTTGGAGATGCCAAAATTTTGGTTGAATTACTCTTTTCGTTCATTTTTTAATGTCGAGTTGGTCCTCTAATTTTTTCTAATCTCAATTTGGTCCCAACTTTTTAAAAATTGATGCAATTTGATTCTTTCGTTAAATTTCTTGAAGCACGAAGCAAGGTTTTTTCATCAAAATTGACATTAGGATTATGTCAATTACACCAATAAAATAAACCATCCTTATTCATAACTTCAATTTTGATGAAAAGTCCTTGATTTGATTTAAGAAATTTAACAAAAAATGACTAAATTGCATCATTTTTTAAAAAATCAGGACCAAATTGAGACTAAAAATAGCCGAAGGACCAACTTGATATTTTTGAGCAAAAATATGAACCAAAAGAGTAATTCCAAAATTTTTACACAAAATAGTAAAAACATTATATTTACTTTTTTTGTGATAATAAAAAATAATAAAATAATAATTATTGTTATTATTATAATTATAAAATTAAATACAAATAATTTTATAATTTTACTATAATTAATTTTCATTTATAATGATTAAATTTAAAAAAGAGTTAAATAAAAAAATGGCTAAATTAAACAAATGATTACATAAAAGATAATATTAATAAAATAATTATTTTTATTTTAAAATATATTTAAAAGGTAAAATGAAAAAATAAATTTGGACAATAAAAAAATAACTTTTCCTTTATATAATATGGATATATAAAAAAATATTAAAATATCAAAATATATTAAAAATAATAAATTTTTAAAAAAATTATTTAAAATAAATTAAAATTATATAGATATAAAGAAATTGGGGGGCCATGGCCCCTTTGTCACTTCAATGGTTCGCCATTGAGTACAACTCAAATGGCCTTTACCACAACAATGATAACTTATATTCTCATCTTATTTGACATTATTTTCACATTTTTCTTTTCTCTTTTTCTCATATTGTTATACTTCTGGTGATAAAATGTCTCTTTGAAATTTTCTTTATGACCATTATCACTAGCATGACCACAACCACGACTAAGGTCATGACTATGACCATGAAAATATGAATCAAAGACATTTTGCATTCAATTATGGGAATGAAGAATAAGAAGTTAGGCGGGTCTTATGATTTTTCATCAAAAGCTCATTGATTTCTTTAGCTACAAGAATACATGAAATAAATTCAAAATATTTGTGAAATCTCTTCTCACAATTTTGTTGTTATAGAAGCAAATTAGTTGCTCAAATGCTTTATTTATTTCTTTAATGACATCACCAAAATCCATTGTATCTAAATGTATTCAACATCTAATATCCAATATAAGTAATTTTTCCTTGTAATATCAAGGATCACAAATTAAAATTGCAGGGTTTGACATATTTAGAACTAGCACTTAAAGTAATATAATAATAATAATAATAATAATAATAATAATAATAATAATAATAATACGACACAAATAAAAATTGATAAAGTTAAAGAATTCTTATAACAAAAATTAGAATATAAGATAAAATTGTAAATGAATGAAAATTAGAAAGAATATGGATTGAGACACACTCCTTAGAGAGAAAAAACAACTACTAGTTCTCAATAGTTGGTTTGAAGCATCATGGTGATAACATGTTATAAAATAAAGCTAATAATAGATAAAAGAAGAGAAGGAAGAAGAGAGAATGAAGAGCAAATTTTCTCGGTGCTTTTTTTGTGTATCATTACCAAAAGGAAAAGTCTCTATTTATAGATACAAAAGGCAACCCAAATGATACACTCAAAGATTATAATAGTTAATACAAACAATTTAAATAATACAAATAGTTTAATAACAAATAAAATTTTTTAAAATAACCACTCGTTTAAGAATTAGATAGCATTCTCTTATTAAAACAAGAAAAAAATCATTTATTTAAGCAAATTAGATAAATACATAAATATTTGAGTAAATAATGGTAAAATTTTAAATAATAATAATTATTGAAATTTTAAATTTATTATTAAACATTAATATTAATATCATACGTAAATAAGTAATGAATTAGAATAATTTCATTTTAGAAAATAAAAGACTAAATGAGCAATTAAATTTTTAGTAAAATTAAAATTCCACATCCAAAAAATGTATAAAGACTAAAACTACATTGCATATTGAATCATTATAAAATATTTTAAATTTTAAAGTATGATCTTTCCTATATAGTTAAATAAATTTATTTTAATTAAGAAATTTAATATATATATATATATATATATATATATTTATTTATTTGAGTTTCTTAATTTCTATAGTTTAATTAAAATAACTATATAAACATTTATAATCGATAAATTTTAAATATAAAAACTGTAAATTTTATTGAGATTAACTGAATAATTAATTATTTAAAAATATATAAAACAGTATGAATCCAGAAAACACCCTCTTACCTGTATGTTCTTTTACTCATTTGATTCTTATTTCTTTATTTGTCCACTTTACTTTTTATTGTTTTTCTGTAGAATTTTTTAATATTTTCCCGAGACTGGGAAGAATAATTTATTAATTATTTAATAGATAGTGAAATATTTTTAAATCCTTGATACATTTGACGCTTTAATTTTCGTTGTATCATTTCTAAGTTATTAAAATAAAGCTTGAAAAAAAAAATGCATGATTAGATATCAAGTTAATTTCTATTAATAACTCTTTTAACTACTTAATTTTTTGTATCAACTAGTTCTGTAGAATATATAAATGATATTTATTAATGATTTTAATAAAATATACTAATTAGAAATTTATTTAAGATTTTCCAGTTAATCATTAAATTGCTTAAAATAATACTGTTGCCTTTTCTAGGGGTGATAAAAAAAATTGTATTTAATCAAACCAGAAAAAGTTCAAAGTGAATTTAAGCGTATTGAATTAGATAAAAGGATAATAACGAATAAATAAAATTGAATAAGATGAATAATTGCAGTCACTAGTGGATTAAAATATTATAAGAATCCAACTTAATTCAGATTTATATTTTAATATTTATAAATTTGTAAATATATCTAACATTTAAAATTTTATTTTTAATATAATATTATTATGTTAAAATTTAATAGTATGTTATATACAATCAGACTCCACTATAATAATTATTATTAAAATTATGCATCTCATCTTTTAGTTACAGATTTACTATACTATTTATTTAAAATAAAATGAATTTTTTTATTGGAAAATTTAATTTAATATAATTTGCAGAATTAACCCATAATTTGAACAACCCAAATCAAATTAATCCATGAATACGTTAATGGTATACATATAGATTGATTTTTGTATGTATACTTTTTTTTTTCATCAAAAAACTGATAAAAGTATAACTTGAAAATTATTGGATTTAAATCTAATTCATTGAAAGACTAAATTCATACCGGAATACATAAATGTGAAATAATTATATTAAATTATTTAAATTAAAATTAGATAGACAATGCTTGCAAAATGAATATAAGATATTAATAAAAATTGCATTTCAATTTTATTCATAATATAAAGTTTGAGCTATATACGCCAACATTTAAAAAATAGTTATTAATAAGATGAAATAAATGTGAACTAAAATTAAGAGAAAATCATGTGTAAAAATTAGTTTCATACCATATTAATTTGATTAGTAAAATCTAAATATTTTAATAAATTAATATAATGGCATAAATTACTTAGGCCATGCTTTTTTCCGGTTTAGTATACTGTATATGAAGATAGAAAGGAGAGTGAGTTGATTGTTTGGTTCAATCGATTTGTGCTTATTCAAGGGCGTTAATTTGTTGGTAAATGGCTTTAAAGGCTCCTCGCTTTGAAGTAGAAAAATGGGGAGAAATACAACTCACCATGGTGAGAAATACCCAACTGCACTTGGAAAAGTTTAAAATTTAAAGTGAAGGTTAAAGGGTTAGTTTAAACATTTGAATATCAAGGCAAGGGAAACTAATTAATCTTGGTCTTTCTTTTGGATTTGAATTGAGTTTATATTATTATTATGTAGTTAAAGGTCAATTTTTGATAATAAGATATAAAGCATGTTCATTGTGATATGTGAGGAAAATTAATGGAGAAAACACTTTGCCATTTTATATGTTATTATTCCCCAAACTTCACTCTCGTCTGTTTAAGAAATCTACAATAGTAGCAAGCGCGATCAGTTTCTCATGAAACTTCGTTCTGAATTTGAGGCTGTTAGAAGTGCTTTGCAGAATAGGAGTCAGATCCATCTTTAGATACATGTATTGTTGAACTTATAGGGAAGATAAACATTTACTTACCCAAGGATCCAGACTTGTGATGTTGCTCTCTCTGAACCTGCTCTAGTTGCATATGTTTCCCAAAATAAAAGTAAAGGTCGTAATATGCGACAATGCCAATGCTTTTCATGCAAACAATTTGGTCATATTGTTGGCAATTGTCATAAGAAGTTTTGTAGTTATCGCAAGCAACAAGGTCATATCATTGCTAACTGTCCCACACGTCCTCCACAACCAACAAAATGTCATGTACAAGCATTTCATGCCACTACCAATGTAAACACTTGTCTTCCTACCTAATGTCTATCTAATGGTGGTGCTCTTCAGCCTGAAATAATTCAACAAATGGCACTTTCCGCTCTTTCATCCTTGGGTTTTCAGGGTAAGTCCTCTAGTGTTTCTCACCTATGGTTCCTTAATTTTGTTGCATCCAATCACATGACAAGTTCCTCTAAAATTTTTTATAATGTACATTCTTATAATGGTACTTAGAAAATACAAATTGTTGATGGAAATAATCTTTTTGTGACTAATATTGGTGATCTAACCCCTGATTTTCCGAATGTGCTTGTCCCACTTAGACTTTCTTCAAAATTATTGTCTGTTGATCAATTAATGGACTATAATTGTGATGTTAAATTTTCTAGGTCTGGTTGTCTTGTGCTGAAGCAGGTATTAGGGAAGATGATCATGAAGGAGCCTAAAGTGGGACGATTATTTTTGCTCCAATTTATTTCTAATCATTTGTCTTTTGTCTTTTGTGTGTAATAATGTTCTAAATCTCTATGAGGTTTAACATAAAAAATTGGGTCACCTAAATTCTACTATTTTGCATCACTTATTTAAAACTGGTTTGTTGGAAAATAAAAATGTTTTTCCTGGTACAATCTTTTTTATTCTATTTGCAAATTGGCTAAAAGTAAAACTCTTCCTTTTCCAATTAGTGTTCATCGTGCTTTGTCTTGCCCTAAAATAATTCATAGTGATGTTTAGGGGCTTATCTCCTATTGCTTCTGATGCTTGTTAGAAATATTTTATGAAATTTATTGATGATTATAATCACTTTACTTGAATATATTTTCTTCGCCATAAGTCTAAAGTGTTTTCCATGTTTAAGAAATTCATGACATATGTTGAGACTCAATTCCAAACCAAAATTGAAACTTTTTCCTTAGATTCTGGTGCTGAATACATGTGTCATGAGTTTTAGGAATACCTTCAAGAAAAAAATATTGTATCTCAACGTTCTTGTCCTAATACTCCTCAACAAAATGACATTGTTGAAAAGAAAAATACTTGCTTGATGTGATCTGCACATTGCTTCTTCAAGCTTTTGTTCCAAACAAATTTTGGGTGGAGGTTTTATCCATTGTTGTGTTTTTAATCAATTGCCTTTCTTCTATGGTAATTGATTTTAACTCTCCTTTCTTTTGTCTTTTTAAAACTCACCTTGCTTATAGTATTTTACATGCTTTTGGGTGTGTGTGTTTGTTCCTTTACCTTCGCTTGAAAGGCATAAGCTTAGAGCACAATCGGTCCAATGTGCCTCTTTGGGGGTATAGTCCCTTTTATAAGGATTTTTGTGTTATGATACTTCTAATCAACGTTTTTGCATTTCCAAAACTGTAACATTTTTATAGTCAATTTATGTTTCCTTGTCTTTCTCCTATTTTAAATGATGTTGCTATTCTTCCCACATTTTCTACATTATCCTCACAACATTATTAATATATTTTCACTCCCCCTTCCGAATCTGATCTACCACCTGTGTCTGTACCAATTGCACCACGATGATCAAGTCGAATGTCTCATGCTTTTAATATGTATTTGGTAGACATGTATGCTTCTTCTCATACTTCTCTAACAACTTTTCTTTCTGACACATCATTTCTACTAGTTACTCACAAGTTGTTAAAGATTTACGTTGGGTAAAGGCAATGGATGATGAACTTTAGGCTCTACAAGAGAACTTCACATGGGATATTGTTTCTTTCCCTCCAGATATCAAACTTAGGTTGCAAATGGGTGTATTATGTGAAACGATATTCTGATGGTTCACCCAATTGTTACAAGGTAATATTAGTTGCCTAGGAAACAAACAAGAATATGACATTGATTATGATGAGACATTTGCACTTATTGCTAAAATGACAATTATCAGAATTGTCCTTTTTATAGCTACCTCTAATGGTTGGTCCCTTCATCAAATTGATGTGAATAATGCATTTCTTCATGGTGAGTTGACTAAAGATACTTACATGCTTCCTCCTCACGACCTCCTTTCTTCATCTACATGTGTGTGCATGCTCAAACACTCTTTATATGGTCTAAAGTAGGCTCCCCAAGCATGGTATGACAAGTTTCGTTCCACTCTCCTTGGGTTCTCCTTTACCAAGAGTAAATATTATTCCTTTTTGTTCATTCACTGCATATCTACATGCATTGTTCTCCTATTTATTTATATTAATGATATGGTTATTACTAGCTCTGATCAAGCATCTATCCAAGAACTTAAACAACAATTACAAACTTTATTTCATATGAAAGATCTTGGCCACTTACACTATTTCCTTGGCGTTGAAGTTCAATCCACCTTCAATTTTATATTTGTCCATCAACATAAGTATACCACAAATCTCATTTCTATGGCTGGCCTTCAATAAGCCACTCTAGTGGATACTCCTCTTGAAGTTAATGTTAAATATCACCGCACTAAAGGTGACCTTATTCCTAATCCTTTATTATATCGACAACTTGTGGGTAGTCTTAATTACTTGACCATTACACACCCTAACATCTCATTTGTTATTTAACACGTGAGTTAATTCATGCACTCTCCTCGCCATCTTCACTTGGTCGCAATTCGTCGCATAATTAGATATTTGAAAGGTAACTCTCAAATAGGTTTATTTTTTCCCATTGGCGCACCTTCTAAATTACTTGCTTATAGTGGTCTCGATTGGGTTTGTTGTTCTGACACTCGTTGATGTTGGTGCATGTTTGTAGGTTCTTCGTTGATCTCATGGAAAAGTAAGAAGCAACCACCCATATCTAAATCGTCTACTGAATCTGAGTATCGTGCCATGCCTACTGTTTGTTCTGAAATAATTTGGCTTCATGGTCTTTTGGCTGGACTTAGGTTTCCTTAACACGATCCAACGCCTTTATATGTTGACAATACAAGTGCCATTCAAATTATTGCAAATCTAGTGTTTCATGAACACATCAAGCATATTGAAGTAGATTGTCACTCTATTCATGAAGCTTATGATGATCATATTATTTCACTCCTTCATGTCACTACTCAACTTGAAGTTGCAAATATTTTTACCAAGGTTGTTCCTTGCCGGCGTCCTTAGTTTCTTGTTAGAAAATTGATGTTGTTTGACCAAGACCTATCAATTTGAGGGGATGTCAATCACGAATTAATTTGTCTCCTGCAATATTTTGATATGATTTCCTAAAATAAGCTAGGAAATCATAGAGTGATTTGTTTTTCCTAATTTCATTTTTATAGGATATTTTATAATTATGAGTATATTTTGATATGATTTCTTAGGAATAAACAAGAAAATCATAGATTGATTTGTTCTCCTAAATTTCAAATTATATGATATTTTGTATTTATGAGTAATAATTATTGTAAATATTCCTAGTATAAAGTCATTTTCCATAACATTAGCTTCTCTTACATGGATATTCAAATGTTTAAATTAACCCTTTAACCTTTATTTTAAACTTTATGCATCTTCCCACACGTTCCTCTTAAAAAAAAAAAAAAAAAAAACTTCAAAAAGACTTCCCGTTCTCCTTAAGAAAACTCCTCACATTTCACTTTCTAATAACTAAAAAGCTCTACATTTGAGTGTCATACCACTGTCCCAACTAATTTATTTATAGTAAAACTCTTAGCAAAAAATTTAGTTATCCCCTAAAAGAATATTAACTAAATAAACAGTTTAAATATATAATTATGAAATCTAATTCGGTTTTTGCATCTTATAATCAATTTATCTTTTACATAATTTGTTTAATATCTTCTTACTAATTAATAATTATCACTTAGCAATATCTAAGAATATCCTTTTGTTCAAAAATAATTATTAGACTCAATTATCTTTTACTTAAAATATCTATTTATCTTTTAATTATTTTAATTTTTTAGAATCTTTTCTATTATTAATTAAAGAGAAACAATTTATTTATCAGGACTTTCTTAATTAGCTTAAAAAAAGGCTGAAATTTTCAAATGTTTTAGGTGTGCATGCCTTTCTATTTTTTATTTTATTTTATGTCCTAAGAAGTAATTAAGGGAATACTTAGTCTTCTTTTACGAGTTACATTTTTAAAATTCATAGTTATTAAAAAGTATTTATAAATAGAGAGAATCAATAAAATAAAAAAAATAATTAAATGAAAAAAATACTAAATAATATGAACCACTGCTTAAATTTAATTCGTACCATTTTTAGATTTTTGTCCGCTCGTAACTTGTTCATACCATATATAGTTGTTAAACTTTTTATTTTAGTATGATTTAATCTCAATTTTATCGAATTACTCATCATGTTTAGAATGAGAAATAAATTCGTTATGATGAAGATTTCCGGTATTTTTTCGTCCACAAAAAATCACACGAGAAGGGTTTGTAGTTTTCTCGAGAAGATATTGGATGAAGGCTTGTAGTTTTTTGTACAAAAAATTGCATGTTGAATAATAATATTTTATTGAGTATTGGTGGATGTAGGCTTATGTTTGAAGAGATTATTTTCCTATTGTGTGATTCTCAACAACCTTTCATTTACCAAGTAATATAAAACACACATCTTCTTAATTTTCTTAGATTTTCAAAGTATTTTCTATCTTATTATACTCACACATTTTTTTTCCTTTGTGCAATTTTGTTGAATGGTGTATCAAATCATTTATAAGATACACATTTTATCATTTTTACTTCTTTTTAATACTTATTTTTCCATGTAGAATATTTTTTAATGATTTTTTATATAATACTTTTTTATTTGAATTATTTTTAGTTTAATCTTTTTTCTATGTGTACTTTCATTTAAGTACTGTATTATCACTAACACAAAACAACTTACCACGTCATTGAATTTATGTCACATGTAGGCAACAAACGTAAAAAAACACACGGTGGAATTTTGGGAATTAAATGGTTAATATTGACGTCTGACTTGTAATATGGATGTAGCCTCAAGTTGAAGTGAACCATTATAAATATGTTGTGTGCATTTTCTCTATCCCTACACTTTTAGTTTAATTAGTTAATTTGCTTGCATTTGTATATTTGTGCACGTGGTTTTTGAATTTGTTTTCATGCTCTATTCATGCTCCCTCCTTCCCCCTTCTACAGCCAAATTACACCAACACAACTTTTTAGGAAACAAATAATCTTAAGGATTATTGATTAAGTATGTTTGATTACACTTGATTGCTATATCTAAATATTATGTTTGAATTATCTCCTTTAACAAATTCAAGTATGAACATTGAAAAGATTAAATCATATATTTTTAAAACAAGATTTATCTATCATAAAGTTAGAATATACAACTTAAGATTTCTACATGAAGGCATTGCAAGATCAAAGCATGCCTTATATACAAGCAGTGATCAAGATTTCAAAAGATATATAGAAAGATTAAGTTAAAAATTGATCAACACATCAACTTTTATTTTTGGATCTTAATTGCATACATTGTGTCTTTTGTTGAGTTGAGAGAAAACTTTGTAATTCTTCACATTGTGAAGCTTTCCCATGTGAGCTTTAACTATGCTCTTAGTGAGAGTTTTTTTTTTTTCGTTCCTTGAGAATTGTTAATCTTATGAAAGAATATGGGGTAATCTGGTGAGGTTTTGCATACTCGTTGTATTCAATTTTGTTGATCAGTGGGACCTCTTAAGTTGTGTGCTTAAAAAAGAATTGGATGTAGCTCGTGTGTTTTGGGTGAATTAGTATAAAATCCCTTATGTATTCTTGGAGAATTAGACAGTCTAATTTAGTGTTGTAGACAAAAAAAATTCTACAAGCTCTATCCAACCCCTTTTTAGAGCCCACTTATTCTATCATAATTATACTTGTACTAAAATACTGACTTTATGTATTTATATGACAAGTTTCATATAATGCATTGTAAACATAATTATTCCAAGAAAGGAGATAATTGACATTATCATGTTTTTTTTTAGTTCATTTTATGTTTTATTGTGATTTTATTTGATATTTCAGGTTTTATTCAATAAAAGTGAAAAGATAAAGGGCAAATAAGGGGAAATCTTGGAGATTGTAGGAGTTGATAAGTGTGATAATTACCTATTATTTACACTTATTAGAACCTCTTAATTGTCTTTTATTCATGTGTTCTATGTTAATTCCATGAAAGAATTTAGGACTTTGTAATTATTCTTCAAAGGCAGGTTTAGTTTGTTGTTTATGAACTTTTGTAGGAAAAATGGAAGATTGAAGAAGAATAACTAGCAACTGCTTGAATTCGCTCACCCATCAAGTAAGATGTGCTCACCCAGCGAGGAAGACTTGTTCGCCCAATGAGAAGGACTTCTGGCCCAGCGAGAAATCACCTTTTGGACAAACATTGAAAGTGTCGAGACTCGAGGAAAAACTCAGTTTTGGTAAAGGGAACACTACTGGAACTCAAGATAGAGGTTGAGGCACTTTTTAGGGCTCAAAGAATTCATATTTCTTCATCCACTCCACAATTTCAACTCCCTTTATGTTCTAGATGTATAAGAGTAGCTAAACTCCATTTCATTGGGGTTGAATGTAATGTACCTAAACTCATTGTAGTTTCTTCTTTGCAATAGAATCTCTTTCACTACTTTTGTATTCTATCTACATTATTTACGTGCATGATGGAATATCTATGTGTTTTGGTGGTATCTAATCATTGGGAAATGTTTTGGAATGTTAGACATGGATAAAACAACCTAGAGATTTGGTTCTAGACATAAACCAAAGCTCTTGGTCATTGTAGACATCTTCTTTTAATGCATCTTTTTGTGTTTAAATATCTAAAGGATTAGTATTTCTACATAATAGCTTAGAACTTGCCTCTAAGGGATTAGTGCTTGAGTACCTTTGATGTAAAAGCTTGATTATATTAAAATATATATTGTTGAGATGATTGCTTAAAGTTTTGGTCATGAAATCCAACCCCAAATGAGTCTTTGCCCTAATTATTTTATGACTTTCCAGTTTAGAAATATTTTATGCTTTCACTTGTTTCAAATCAATCTATGTTCATATTCATTGCCTAAATTAGTGAGTACGCATAGTTAACTAAACAAACGCAACTCCCTTGGGAAAACGATAACTGGGTCTTATCGGTTACTACTTGCGCGACTTGGTACACTTGCCAAAGTCTTAATAGAAGATTATCAACATAATGAGTGGAATATTGAATAATCAAAGATTATAAAAAATATCAGTTATCCACAAAGTTGGTTACGTAACTACATGTTAGAAGAATTGAAGAGTAAATTGAATATATGGAGTTCTAGTTGATAAAAAAAGATATATCCAACAGGAAATTCTAGTACAAGTTTTTTTGCCATCCGCCCAGTGAAGGACTAATTTCCCAGCGAATCATGCTTAATTCGTCCAGCGAGCTGTGCATTTCAAAAATCTATAAATTGAGGGCTTGATAGAGGTTAAAACACACATTTGGAGAGAAAAAAAACTTGATATCTATACATTTGAAGGTAGAAGGGCATTGCAAACGCTGAAGACATTCAATTTCATCATTAATTTAGTGTTCAGTATGTTTAGGAGTAACTAACTCTCTCTTTCATGGGGGTTGGTGTAATGTATTCTTAATTCTTTGTGAATTCTTCATTCAATATTATTATTTTCCATAATCTCTTATATTTTTTCTTATTTTAACTACATAGTCTATGAATTTTCCACATTCGGGAGCACCAACTAATCTGAAAGATAGTTTGGGAAACCAAATTATGATCTTCAACTTGCATATTCTAGATATTGTGCATATTCTAGATATTGTGCATATTGGGGAGTACCGGTTGATCCAAAAGATTGTTTGAAAAACCTGAGTAGGATAAAACAACTATTGATTTCACATGCTAGACATAGATGTGATCATTGATTATTCTTAATGATCAACATATTGGTCATTAATCTAAATGAAATAGTAAGAATTGTTAGACATAAAGGTTTTATTATTCTAGTTTAAGCTTGTGTGACAAAATCAAGGCTTGTTAAAAATGATGAGCGTGAGAGACGGAAACAAAAATGTATTATTTGTTGTTTTTACTTAGAATGGAACCGTGAATCCCAATCCCGATGAACTTTTTATATTATATTTTCTCAATCAATCTATTTGTTTTCATTGTGCCAATTTCTGTTTATTCTTTACATTTAATTCTAAATTTATCTTTTATCTAAACAAAATTTGTTTTGTTATCCTCACCATTTATCAGTAATTAACCAATTAATTTAAACCACGTTAGTCTGTGTGGGATACGACGATATATGGACTTTTCCACTATATTACTTGTATGATTTGGTATACTTGCCAATCACGTAACAAGTTTTTAGCGCTATTATCGGAGACTAAACTTTGGTTTAATTTAATTGTGTTTGTTTTCCGATTTGGGTTATTTATTTATTTCAAAAAGTTGTTTTTTCACTATTTAATGTGTTTCTTCTAGTTTTCTTAATTGTGCATGAGACGTAGGTTTCCGGCTAATTAATTACTCGATGATTTGGAGATTGAAAGAATAGCTCGGAGAAACAAGATCATAAGGAGAAGATTGTTCAAGGAAGCATGTCAAGATTCCTTCATAATAGTAGAAAGTACAACGAATTTCTTTGATCACGCACATATCCAACCATTTGATTAGGAAGAAGAGATGGATATGGCTAGAGTAGGTGAAGGACAACATACTTTGGGAGACTATACAACATTTTCAAGTCTACTAAATTTTAACAGCATAGCCAGGCTAACCATAGTTGCAACAAACATGGAAATGAAGCCTACCCTTATTCATTTGGTGTAGAATAATCAATTTCATGGTTTATCTCATGAAAATCCACATAATCCCTTGGCCACATTCCCAATTTGCAGCATAATGAAAATAAACTAAGTACCTGATAATGATATTCGTTTGAGTGTGTTTCCTTTTTCCTTAGTAGGGAATGCAAAGGTATGGTTGCACTCTTTCCCTGAAAAATAGCCTAATTGAATGGGATGATTTGGTACAAAAATCTCTTCAAAAAATTTTCCCTCAGTCTAAGGTTAATTAAGGAAAGCAAGAGATAACATCATTCCAACAAGACTATGAAGAATCAATGAACCAATCCTGGGAACGATTCAAAGGGCTTTTGAAGAAGACGTCAATGCATGGTTATAGGGATTTACCTTATCACATGAGTGGAATATAGTCCATGTTATATAACTTTGCTTTAATGACATACTTAGTGAAGGTAATGTGATAGGTGCATATTTTTTATTCTAATTCAACATATGTATCTTTTGGAAGTAGAGTATAGTGTCTTTAGTAATTGATGTCAATAATATTATGACATGAGATATAGCTAATGGACTAATAGTTAAATACTTAGTTACAATGTTTTATTAAAGGAATGAATTGAAATTGTATCCATTAAATATATAAATGATATATGATTTTAATATATGTATGATTTAATATATATATATATATATATATATATATATATATATATATATATCTATATATATATATATATATATATATATATTTATATTTTTTTTATTTTTTATATTATTTTTTACTT